>Ga0068856_100003040_pt1 | contig 17184 bp, 12 predicted proteins | sample KBSCornC62_FD_66595 | JGI IMG/M metagenome (GOLD analysis project Ga0068856, IMG submission 66595) | Corn rhizosphere microbial communities from Kellogg Biological Station, Michigan, USA - KBS Corn C6-2 | ecosystem: Host-associated > Plants > Roots > Rhizosphere > Soil ...
TTGTCCGGTGGCGAAGCACAGCGGTTAAAATTGTCGCTTGAACTGAGCAAGCGTCAGCAGGGGTCCACGCTCTATATTCTCGACGAGCCAACCACCGGCCTGCACTGGACAGATATTCAGAACTTGATGGACCTGCTTTTCAAACTGCGCGATGCCGGCAACACGGTGATCGTGATCGAGCATAACTTGGACGTTATCAATTTAGCGGACTGGGTCATCGATCTCGGCCCTGGCGGCGGCAGCGCAGGAGGCGAAATCGTCTATGCCGGATCGCGCGAAGGTCTGATGGCGGAGAAGCGTTCGCTGACCGGACAATCGTTGAAGCGTTGGGCCGACAGAAGTGAATTGAAACGATAAGGCCCCCGCTCAAGTGGACCCTTTATCGCCTTCCAAGATGCAATTTATTTCGATGGGAGGCGCCAGTTTGCAGAGGCCGCTCGAACCAAATCACGTGCGGGCGGATAGACCGCCCGTGAAGGATGGTGACGAGTCACCACACTCCAACTCAGAGTGTGCTCGGCGTATTCGCCGGGTGGGTACAGAGTTTACATCAACTCCGATTTCCGGCTGATGCTGATCTTCTTGTGATCGCCGATGTTTTTCGGGTGGTCGCCCGTGAGCATCGCTTTCGCGAGGCCGTAGAGCACAACCATCTTGCTCGCCGGCGCATCCCAATACTCGATCGAGGTCACGCGCACGCGCAGTAAAACCAGATGAGGATCTTCCGGTCCTTCGGGGAACCATGCTTTCGCGACCGGCGTCCAGAGTTGACGCGCTCGCTCGGGATCGCGGACTAATCCAGCCACACCGGAAACGCTGACATATTCCTGTTTTTCAAACGATGCGTAGGCCAGACCCACGTGTTGGTCATCGATGATCTCATCCACCTTGGGAGAATCATCGGAGGTGAAGAACCAAAGGTCGCCATCGAAGTCCGCCGAGAGTGTCGCCATCGGTCGGCTGCGAATCGATCCGTCCGCCGCGATTGTCGTCAGCATCGCCATTTTGATGTCTTTGATCAGTGCCTGAAATTTTTCGAGCGCATGCGAGCTGATCTGTTGATTCGTTTGAGTGTTCATGCCGGCACCTTACCGCAGCTCGAGCCGTCGCAACATAGGGCTTTCAGATGCACCCATTATCGGTGCCCAACCGGCCGAAACACGGGGCTATTCCGGTTCCCGTCGGTCGGCTGAGCGACCGAAATTTTGTGGGCAATGGAACCACTCGGCGCATTAGGAGAACGAACCCGCGAAAGGATTTACCATGATGACTCTCGACCAAAAAACTCTCTCGGTGTTGGACGGAAAAACGATTCTCGTTAGCTCCGCGCTCGACCAACACAATCCGCCGGCCGGTATTCGTGGAACGATCCGTGTAGTAGGTGAAACGGCTGAAACGCCCCTGCGCATCGAGGTGGAATTAACTTATCCTGACATGTTTCTCCGAGGAGCGCACGTCCGGGTGATCGCGTTAACGAATGACGAGGTCGAACAGCTTCTCACGCGGGAATACCGCGGGGCTTACGAGTTGACCGTGCCTTACTCGCTGCGCGAAGACGTTTAGTGCCGTTCAATGCCCATCGGCGGTCGGCAGAAACCGCCACGGGCCAGACCGTGCGAGCCACTTCTGCGATGGTCGCTGGATCCGGGCCTGCCGGAGGAAGCTTCCCGACTCCGAGCTTGTACGCGAGCATCATGGCGTCAAAAGGCGCGCGCACTTTGACGTCGTTGTCGAAGTAAACAAAAACATCCCGTTTTTTCGGCGGAGTTTTTTCCAGCGGCGCGATTCTCTCCGCGTTCTTGGGATTCTGGCCTTTTGACCACGTGTCGATTTTACCGCGCCAATTTTCGAGCGATGCATCGGTGTAACCGCTCACATAAAGCTCTTCGTCGCCGTGTAAGCGGATGTAGACAAGATCGGCTGTGGTGTCCTCGAAAAACGGCCATTTTCCTGCGGTATCGGCGATGACGAGGCCGATCTGATGTTGTCGAAGCAACTCGACGAAAGCCGGTATGCGGAACGAGGGATGACGAATTTCTATCGCGTAACGTAACGGTCGGTCCGCATCTGCGTTCGTCCAAGCCCGTCCTTTTAGGCGCTCATCGTGTTTGCGCGCGAGACTCGCCGCTTCTTGCGTCGAGCGGGGAAGAAGATCAAAAAAACGCGCGAGTTTTTCCTCGTTGTAAATAAAATGAGGTGGCAACTGCCACAGGATTGGGCCGAGTTTCTCGCGAAGGCAGAGCAGCCCCGAGGCGAAGAAGTTTGCCAACGGCGTCTCCACATTTTGGAGACGCTTCATGTGCGTGATGAACCGTCCGCCTTTGACTGAAAAGACAAAGTTCTCCGGCGTCTCGCGATACCACTGTTGATAGCTGGAGGGCCGCTGCAGGGAGTAGAATGACCCATTTATCTCGATCGAGTTTACTTCCCTCGAAGCGTACGCGAGTTCCTTCTTCTGCGCCCATTTCGGCGGATAAAATGTTCCTCGCCACGGCTTGTAAGTCCACCCGGAGATCCCAATGCGAAACGGCGTCGGGCCGTTAAAAGCAGTGCTCGCCGGCTCTTCGAGGGAAGGGGACGGCGAGCGCGAACGACGCGTTTTCACGAGTCGAAAAGAGCGAGGTTAATTCGGCAGCGCGACTTCCAAGCCGGCCACAGCCGATGCAAAGAAGGCATAATCCGCGGCGAGTTCAGAGCGGAAACGTTCCCATTCAGGACCGGCGGTGGTGCGCGATTTTTGCATCGATTGATCGAGACGAGCCTTGGCTTTCTCGTAGTCGCTCCAAGCTGAGTTGATGGCGTCGCGCACGTCGGGTTTCACATCCGATGCTTTCGACTTGAGCGAAGTGACTTGTTGATCGACCGACGATTCACGGCTGGCGATCTCGCCGAGCAGTTTGTCGCGATCGTTCGTCTCAACTCCTTCGATCGCGGAAACGGCGTGGCTGACATCGAGGCTTCCGGAAATGGTGCCGCCGGCTGCCGAGGTGCGATCCGGGGCCGGCAAGATCGTGCCGGCGCGCGGCGTGGCCGCTGGGCCGATATCCGCTGTCGCAGCCGCTTGGTTTGAGTTCGTGCCGGTTGTGGATGAGATGGTGCTAGCCGGAGACGTGGGGGTGGAGGCGGCGTCGACGCGAGCGCGCGAGGCCGCATCTTGGGCGAACACCGGGGTCGCTATTGCCGCGGCGAGAGTGAGAGAGTAGAGAGCCTGGACGATATTTTGGGTTTTCATAAGCTTGTGGTTTCCTCTGCTCACCTCGTGCCATCGCCCGGCCGTACTCCTAAGCGACTGATGATGAACGCGCATCGAGAATTCGTCGCCTTGCTCTCGCGCCCAACCGATTGCTTTTTGCAAAGGCCGCCCTCTGGGAAGCCGCAGGCTGCAATGTTTTGGTTTGTGCTTACGACGCGGCGACCCTCCGCTCTCGCGCCTTGAGTACGCCCCTCCCAGTCAATTCAGCCGCGACGCCGCCCGAGAGACCATTGGCGCCCTTGCCAAAGCCGGTCACCAACGATGCGATTTTAGCGCGTTTCCTCGATGCAATTGCGGCGCGTGGACTCGAACTTTATCCCGAACAAGAGGAAGCGATTCTCGAGCTTCTTGCTGGCAGTAATGTGATTCTGAATACGCCGACCGGCTCCGGAAAATCGCTGGTTGCACTCGCTTTTCAGTTTCAGGCCCTTTGCCTCGGCCAACGTTCGGTTTATACCTGCCCGATCAAGGCGTTGGTTAACGAAAAGTTTCTCTCGCTCTGCCGTGATTTCGGACCGGAAAACGTCGGCATGATGACCGGCGATGCGAGCGTGAATCCGCGCGCGCCGATTCTCTGCTGCACTGCCGAAATCCTGGCTAACCGCGCTTTGGCCGAAGGAGCGGAGAGTGATGTGAGGTCCGTCGTGATGGACGAGTTCCACTATTACTCGGATCCAGAACGTGGATACGCGTGGCAGGTTCCTTTGCTCACGCTCTCGAAAGCGCGCTTCCTCCTCATGTCGGCCACGCTGGCCAACACGGAGTTTTTTGAACGCGACTTGGAAAGGCTGACGGGCGCCCGCAGCGTGACGGTGCGCAGTGATCGACGACCCGTGCCACTTGAGTTCGAGTATTCGGAGACACCTTTGGCGGAGAAAGTCCAAAACCTGGCGCAGATGAAACGAGCGCCGATTTATCTCGTTTATTTCACCCAGCGCGCGGCCTCGGAGGCGGCGCAGGATCTGATGAGCCTGGCGCTGTGTTCGAAGGAAGAAAAAGCACAGCTCGCGACGGAACTCGAGACCGTGAAGTTCAACAGCCCATTTGGCAAAGACGTGAAGCGCTGGCTTCGCAGTGGGATTGGCGTGCATCACGCGGGGCTGCTGCCGAAGTATCGCATCTTGGTCGAGAAGCTCGCTCAGCGCGGGCTGCTGAAATTGATCTGCGGCACAGATACGCTCGGCGTCGGTATCAATGTGCCCATTCGCACGGTGATGTTTACCCAGTTGTGGAAATACGACGGCAAAAAAGCAGCGATTCTCAACGTTCGTGATTTTCGCCAAGTCGCCGGCCGCGCGGGGCGACGCGGGTATGACGATAAAGGATACGTCGTGGTTCAAGCGCCGGACTACGTCATCGAAAACAAACGCGCCGAAGAAAAAGCTGCGGGCGATCCGAAAAAGTTGCGCAAGATTGTGAAACAGCGCGCGCCGGAAGGCAGCGTCGGCTGGGATGCGAAGACATTTGAAAAATTACTTTCGGCGCCGTCTGAGCCGCTGCTTTCACGCTTCGATCTGACTCATGGAATGCTCCTGCTCTTGCTCGGCCGTGATGCCGATGGCTGCAAAGCGACGCGTCAGCTCGTCGCGGATTCGCACGAGACACCGCACAAGAAAAAGCTTTTGCGCCAAAAAGGCTTTCAGCTTTTCCGCGCATTGTTGGAGCGGAAAATTATCGAGTGGATCGAGCCGCAGCCTTCTGGCCGAAAGCTGCGGGTCAATCTCGCGCTGCAGGATGATTTTTCGCTGCACCAAGCGCTTTCGCTTTACCTGATCGACACGCTGCCGCTGCTCGACCCCAACGATCCCGATTATGCGTTCAATGTGCTCACCTTGTGCGAGTCGATCGTGGAGGACCCCGAGGCGATTTTGCGCAGTCAAATCAATCGGCTCAAAAGCGAGAAGATGGCCGAGATGCGGGCGGCGGACGTGCCGTACGACGAGCGTATCGAAAAACTGGAGACGATCGAACACCCCAAACCACTCCGCGAATTTGTCTACGACACCTTCAACCAATTCGCTGCCGCCCATCCTTGGGTGGGCAACGAAAATGTTCGTCCGAAGTCGATCGCGCGCGAGATGTACGAGAACTACTATTCGTTCGCCGATTACATTCGCGGTTACGAACTGCAGCGCTCGGAAGGGTTGCTGCTGCGGCATCTGTCACAGGTTTGGAAAGTCCTGTCGCAGACGGTGCCCGATGCGTTTAAGACCGAGCCCGTTTTGGAAATGGAAATTTATTTCGCAGAACTCATTCGCGCGATCGATTCGAGTTTAGTGGAAGAGTGGGAGCGGTTGCGCGACCCGAATTTCGTCGCAACGGATGGCCCGGAGAAACCGGCTAGGCCGTCGACCTACGACATCACCCGCGATACCGACGCATTCCGGCGGCTCGTGCGCGCCGCGATTCTCGGTGTCTTGCAAGACGGTGCCGCGCGCGACTGGGAAAATGTCGCCCAGCGTTTCGATGGCGCCGAACTCGAGCCACTCAACGCGAGTGACCCGCTGCCTACGAGCGCACAGGATCTCACCCGCGTCGTGGAGACAGCTTTCGAAAAATATTTCAACGAGCGCGGCCGATTCCGGCTCGATCCCGAGGGGCGCTCCGCCAAACACACCCACTGGGAAGTGGACGGAAAAGTGTGGCTCGTGTCGCAGATTTTGATCGATCAAAATGATCACAACGATTGGGAGCTGCGAGTGCGGGTCTCTCTCGACTCCTCACGCGCGCGTACGGTGCCATCGCTGGAGTGGGTGGGCTTGTTTCCGGTAGCGACTTAGGGGTTAACAAGGGCGTTCTCCGGTTGAAATTGGTCAAAAGAATGTGAAGGTGGTCTCGACTGGTTGACTCCTCGGAAGCCCGCTGGTCGCTTGAAACCCCGCGAGTTCACCGCTCGTCTTTACCCCAATGAGTGCTGGCATTTACAACGATTCTGAAGGCGCTGCTGCGTCCGCATCGACCGAGTGGTCTGATGCCGAAACCGCGGATCGTTGTTCCCTGCACCGGTTGATCGAGGAGCTTTCCAACGTTCAACATCGCTTGGGCACACCCTTGGAGCGGCCGGAAGATTTTCTCCAAGTGAGAAGCCTCGGCTCCGCGATCAGCGAGATCCTGGGACGACTGGACGCTTGAGCCGGTGTTCCTCGGCGGAGACCGCAGGGCGCTGGGTTAATTATAAGTATTTAAAGGGATATGCTTAAGTTTTGGCCCTGTTAAATGCGCACATACGTAATATCCTCTAGATCAGACACTCAGGAGAACAGATTTCTTAATGTGATCGGCGTGTGAGGTTTTGCAGGCTGCCAGCCGCTGGCGAAATCGCTTGCTCGGAGGAGGGATCGAGAGCACTTTTGACTCTTTTCATGAGCTCAGAACCGGTCGCCGCAAAGCCACTCAGCGCCAACGAAGGCATCAAACTTGCCTCCAATTTTTTGCGCGGGACCATTTCTCAGGATTTGGCCGACACATCGACGGGCGCGATCAAGGAGGAGAATTCTCAGCTCACCAAGTTTCACGGCCTTTATCTTCAGGACGACCGCGACCTCCGCAAAGAGCGCGTGAAGCAGAAGCTGGAAAAGGCCTATGCCTTTATGCTGCGCGTGCGTCTGCCAGGCGGACGTCTAACTCCGCAGCAATACTTGGTTTTAGATCGCGTCGCGGACGAATGCGCGAATGGCAGCTTGCGTCTCACCACGCGCGAGACGTTCCAGTTTCACGGCGTGTTGAAGGGCAATCTTAAGAAGCTCATCCGCAATTTGAATACGGTCGTGCTCGATTCGATTGCGGCTTGCGGCGACGTGAATCGTAACGTCATGGCTCCTGCGAATCCCGAGTGCGATCCGCTCCATCTCGAGGTTTACAACACCGCCAAAGCCTTCAGTCAATTCGCGCTGCCGAAAACACGCGCCTATCACGAAGTTTGGATCGAAGAAAATCTCGTTGCCGGCGGAGAGCCGAAACAGGAAGTCGAACCGATGTACGGTCCGACCTATTTGCCACGCAAATTCAAAGTCGGTTTCGCGGTTCCGCCGTCGAATGACATCGATGTTTATTCGCAGGATCTTGGCTTTATCGCGATCATCGAAGACGGCAAAGTGGCTGGGTACAACGTCACGATGGGCGGCGGCATGGGCATGAGCCACGGCAATGCGGAAACGTTTCCGCGTCTCGGCGATCTCGTTGGATTTGTGACGCCTGATAAGGTCAATGCTGTCGGCTTTGCCACGATCACCGCACAGCGCGATTTTGGCGATCGCACGAATCGCAAACACGCTCGGCTCAAGTACACGATTCAAGATCGCGGTATCGAGTGGTTCAAGGCCGAGGTCGAGCGCCGTGCCGGTTTCAAGTTTGAACCGGCTCGTCCGTTCACGTTCACCACGATCGCCGATGACTACGGGTGGCGCCGCGGTGCGGACGGCAAGTGGTACTGCATGCTTTTCATTTTGTCGGGTCGCATCAAGGACACGGCCGACTGGAAATTGCGCACGGCGTTGCGCGAAATTGCGCAGGTGCATCAAGGCGATTTTCGTCTCACACCTTCACAGAATTTGAGCATCTCCGGTATCACCGACGAGCAAAAGCCGGTGATCGAAGGCATTCTCAAAAAGTACAATCTCAACGACACCCAGAATCAAAGCGGGCTGCGCTTGAACGCGCTTTCCTGCGTCGCGCTGCCGACCTGCGGCCTGGCCCTGGCGGAAAGCGAGCGCATGCTTCCGGCGTTCATCGAAAAGCTGGAAACGATCATCGATGAAGCGGGCCTGCATCACCAGGCGATCAGCTTGCGCGTGACGGGTTGCCCAAACGGTTGCGCGCGTCCCTTTCTCGCCGAAGTCGGTTTGGTCGGCAAAGCGCCGAACAAATACGCGCTGTATTTGGGCGCAAAATACGACGGCTCGCGCCTGAACACGCTCGTGCTGCCATCCGCGACGAGCGAAGACATCATCGCCTATCTCACGCCGCTGATTCGCCGCTTCGCGCTCGAACGGATTGAAGGCGAAAAATTCGGCGATTACTGCCATCGTACCGTGCTCGCGGAGCAAGCCGCGAGCGCCGCAGTTCCGGTAGAGGTCTAACCTCGCTTGATGAGTCACGCTTGACTCGACTCAACCCTGCTGACGCCCTGCCCGGGGAGCGCGGACATTCGTTTCCGCCTCGACCAACTGAGCCAAGCGCGCCTCTTTGGTTTGGCGCGGTGAGCATTGTTCGCGATAGATTTTGGAGCGGACAAGAATGTGCGCGCTCCCAAGGTCGTTCGAACTTACGCCCCCTGCGTCGCCGCTGCCCCAACGTTCGGATTGCTCCAAGCGGGTAGCGTCAAGGTAAAGGTCGCGCCACGTCCTGCGCCTTCACTGAAGGCATCCAACGCGCCGCCCATTTGTTTCGCAGCAGCCGCGCTCGAGTGCAGACCAAAACCATGGCCGTCCTTACGCGTGGTGAAGCCGTGCGAAAAAATCTTTCCGAGGTTCTCGGCGGGAATGCCGATGCCGTTGTCGATCACCCGAATCAAGATCGTGTCATCTGCGCCGCGTTCGGTGCGTACGATCAATTTCCGCTGCGAAGGCTCCTTCGCATCCATCGCGCGCTTCGCATTGCTGATCAGGTTGACGAGAATCTGCAGGACCTTGTGCCGCTCGGCACGAGCGGGTGGGGTGGGACCGAACTCGCGAGTGACTTGGACATTGTGCCGCTGCAGCGCATTATTGCTCAGCTTCAATGCATCTTCGATCGTCTCCGGCGCCGGCAAAGGCTCCACAATGCCCGAGACCGACGCGTAGCTCTGCTGCATCCAGATGATATCCTTCACGTGGCTGACGCTTTTTAAGAGCGTAGCCAATTCGTTGATACTTTCCTGGCGTTCTTTTTCTAAATTCTGCGAAAGGGTTTCCAGATAACTCGTGAGTTTTGCGGCCCGCGCATCTTTTGCGAAAAAGCCCGGGAGGTCATTCGCGTTTTCACGAAGGAGCGAGGCCACCTTCGAAAGGCTCGCCATCTTCGAGTCGCGCAAACGATCGGACAGCAGATTGGCCGTGACGTTGATGCTGGTGAGCACGTTGCCCACGTTGTGTAGGACGCCGGTTGCAACTTCCGCCATGCCCGCTTGGCGGGTGGCCTCGACGAGTTGCTGATTGGTTGTCTCCAAGGCGCGCTGCGTCGCGACCGACTGCGTCACGTCTTTATGGATACAACAGAGCCCCGTGATCTGGCCGGCGGCGTCGCGCAAAGGAAGTTTGCTGACCAAGTAGGAACGCGCGGTGCCGTCCGTCAGCGTGTCTGTTTCGAGTCGGTCGATGACACCGTGACCAGTCACCATGATCAACTGTTCATCTTGGATTGCCGCTTTCGCGGCGATCTCGGGCAGAAAATCGAAATCGGTACGGCCTAAAAAGTTCTCTGGATTGGTGCCATGGAGATTGGCCTTGGACCGGCTGACTTCGAGGAAACGCGATTGGCGATCTTTGAAATAAACCAGATCGGTAGCACTTTGCATCCATTGCGAAAACAATGCCGAAACTTCCGGAGCGACGAAGCCTTCGGGCAGAGCAAATGACTTTTTTAATTCCGTGGGAAACGGAACGATGCCGCTGGAATCAGCGGAACTCGCCGACGGACGAGGATCACCTGAAGATTTCTCTCTGGCTGAGTGATTCCCCCGTTCAGGAGCACTCATGGCGAGGGTGAAGATTTTGCCTGACGATGGGCGGTGATATGCTCGACGTTGCGCGTCAGCACCGCGCGAATCGCCGCGATCGTGACCGGTTTGGACAGGTAGTCGTCCATGCCAGATTGCAGCAGCTTCTCTTTTTCAGAGGGAAGGGCGTTGGCGGTTAACGCGACGATGCGGAGATGGGTTGGAAAATTGATTTCGCCTGCAGCCTGTTGACGGCGGATTTGGCGAGTCGCTTCGATTCCATCGAGCACGGGCATCTGCTCATCCATGAAAATGAGATCGTACGACTGGCGCCGAAACGCCTCGACTGCTTCCTGGCCGTTGTTGGCGAAGTCGGCCCGATAACCCAGGCGCTGCAATTGGTGACCGGTCACTGATTGGTTCACGGGGTTGTCGTCGACCACGAGAATGCGAATCGGACCTTGGGAATTGGGAGTCGGGATCGCGATAGCGGTCTGTTCCGGAATCGGAACCCGCGCATTCATCGCGACACCGATCGCGTGGAAGAGCGAAGCCGGTTTGATCGGCTTCAGGATGCATCCAGAAAGTTGATACGATTGCAGTTGTTCCGGCGTGAGCTTGTCGCCGAGAGACGTGCACAAGATCATTTTCGGCTGCGGAAGATCGGCGTGGGCACGGACCGCTTTGGCCAAGGCCAGTCCATCGACCTCCGGCATGTGGTAGTCCAGTAGCACGAGATCGTAGGGGGCGCCTTCGAGCGCGGCGTGACGGAGCGCGGCAAGACCGGCGGCGGCAGTGGCCACGGCCTCGTTCAACACGCCGCGATGATTGAGCTGATGACGCATCACCTTGCGGTTCGTTTCGTTGTCGTCGACGATGAGCGCGCGGCGAACGGCGACGGTGAAGGGCGCGACGCTTTCGGCCACGGTGAGAGGACGAGCGAACCGAATCTTAAACCAGAACGTGCTGCCTTTGCCGACTTCGCTGCGCACGCCGATTTCGCCATCCATCATTTCGACGAGACGTTTGCAAATGGCCAGACCGAGACCGGTGCCGCCGTACTTGCGGCTCGTGGAGCTGTCGGCCTGGGTGAAAGGTTGAAACAACACCGTCTGCGTTTCGGCGCTCATGCCGATGCCTGTATCGCTGATTTCCAGACGAAGCGTGCAATCCTGCTCGGTCGCCTTCTCGAGCGAGATATGCAGGAAGACTTCACCTTGGTTGGTGAACTTCACCGCGTTGCCCAGCAGGTTGTAGAGAATTTGGCGCAGACGGCTCGGGTCGCCATGGAGCCGCGAGGGCACATCCCCTTCGATGAGAAATGCGAGTTCGAGCGTTTTGCTGGCGGCCGGTTGAGCCTGTAAATCGAGCGCGGAGTGGACCACTTCCTGAAGCGAGAAATCTGTCTTCTCGAGGACCACTTTGCCGGCTTCGATCTTTGAAAAGTCTAGGATTTCGTTCACGACCGTGAGCAGCGCCTCGCCGCTGTTCGTGAGCGTTTGCACGAAGTCTTTTTGCAAATGCGTGAGCTCAGTTTGCATCAGCAAATCGGCCATCCCGATGATGCCGTTGAGAGGCGTGCGGACCTCATGACTCATGTTCGCGAGGAACATGCTTTTTGCGTGATTGGCAGACTCGGCGGCGTCTTTGGACTTGAGCAGTTCGGCCGTGCGATTCGCCACGGTTTCCTCGAGATCGCGCACGCGAATGCGATTCTGCGAGGCGAGGTCCCATTTCTCCGTCAGTGTCGCGGCAAGCTGGCGAACTTCGATGTTATCGAAAGGTTTTTTCAGGATGAGCAATCGGTCGCTCATGCCCAGGCGCCCCATCATTTCTTCCCATGAATAATCCGAGTAAGCGGTGCAGATGACTGCTTGAAGATTCGGATCTATTTTCCAAATTTGCTCGAGCGTTTCGACGCCATCGATGCCGGGCGGCATGCGAATGTCGACGAAGGCCATGGCGTAGGGTTCGCCTTTTTCGAGCGACTCGCGGACCATTTCCACGCCATCGAGTCCCTGCATCGCTGATTCGAGAATGTATTCTTGGGCCTTGAACTTAGGCGCGGAGGAATCGCCGAAGAGTTCCGATTCCAATGCGTCTAGACCTTGTTGCGCGCCGTCGCGCCCCCTGAGGATTTTTGCGAAATCCTCGTGGATAGCGTGATTGTCGTCGATGATGAGAATCCGACGATTTTTTTCACTGCTGGGGAACATAGGGTAGAGCGGTAGCGGTCGTCGCCGACGCGGAAGGACCGAGGCGGAGAACGACAGTTCTTCTATCGGCCGTGTGGGCAGAAGCTTAAGCGCCTTGGGGCTGTACGGTCCTCTAACGTAAGGTAGAGTTTAGGAAATAAGGTGGATTTACCCTACCTTGTGACGCAACGTGGTGATCTCCATGAAGACGCGTGCTGCCGCTCAAGCTACCGCATTGTTGAAACGTCGCTTAGGTAAACGGGTTTCAACGACCGACGATGCCCGATTTCGGGCCTCCTTTGATGGCAGTAAATTGTCTTTTCTACCCGATGCGGTCGTCATTCCGGGGAAGTTGGCAGACATCGGCACGGTTTTGGAGTTAGCCAACGAGAAGAAAATACCGGTCACGATTCGCGGCGGCGGGACATCGCTGACCGGGTCCGGCTCTCCGATTCGCGGGGGATGGGTGATCGATGTTTCGAAATGGCAAAAGATCACGATCGATGCCGAGGCCGGGATGGCCCACGTGCAATGCGGCGCGAAAGTGTCCGCGGTCCATGCGGCCGCGGAAGCCGCGGGGTGGTTTTATCCGCCTGATCCGGCGTCGCGCCAGTATTCGACGATTGGTGGAAACATCGCCTGCAATGCCGGCGGCATGCACGGCGGCAAGTATGGCGTGACTCGCGATTTCGTGCTCGCGTTGAAAGGTTTCCTGCCCACCGGCGAATATGTCGAATGGGGCCGGCCTACGAAAAAGTTTTCTGCGGGATTCAATCTGCGCGATCTCTGGATTGGCAGCGAAGGCATGTTGGGCGTGGTCGTGGAAGCGACGTTGAAACTCATTCCCTTGCCGGCTGCGCGCTGGACCCTGCTCGCGTCGTTCGAGGATGAAATCGCGGCCTTTCGCGCGGTGCGGGCGCTTTTTGCGCAACGAGTGCAGCCTGCGATTTGTGAATTTCTCGATCGCTACAGCGTGCAGTGCGCGGAAAAAGCGACTGGGCGTGACGTGTTCAAGGGCCAAGCGGGACGGCCCGTCATGTTGATCGAACTAGCGGGAACTCCGAGCGAAGTGGCCGATCAGAAATCCGTTTTGCTCGCATGGGCGGGCGCGCATGCGGTCGCGTTTCGGGAGGCGCGCGATCGCGCCGAAGCGGAGGAGCTGTGGTCCGTGCGGCGTAAATGTTCGAGCGCGATGTTTGCGCTGGGCGATTCGAAGTTGAACGAAGACATCGTGGTGCCGTTGCGCAGTTACGAAAAGTTTGCTGTATTTTTGGAAAAACTACGCCGCGATTCGCGCTTGCCGATTCCGACGTTCGGACATTTGGGCGATGGCAACTTGCACGTGAACATCATGTACCATCGCGACGAGCGGGCCGAATATTTGCGCGCCGAGAAAGCGGTCGGAGTACTGATGGAAAAAGTCGTCGAGTTGGGTGGCGCGATTTCCGGCGAGCACGGGATCGGATTGGCCAAGACGCCGTTTTTGCATTTCCAGCATACACCGGCCCAGATCAAAGCAATGCGCGCGGTCAAGGCGGCGCTGGATCCGAATGGCATTTTGAATCCCGGCAAAATGTTCGAGATCTTCAAGGTGTGGGAGCATCCGCGGTTGAAAATCGATTTGCCGTGGGATCATAAGTGAGCGGCGCCGCGCGGGTGCGGCCGCATTCCTGAGGTAAGAGTCAGGAATCAAAGTGGTCCGGTGGGTTGCGAAGCGAAGGCCGACTCGTTCGTTCGTCCTCGCATGCCAAATCTTTTTGATCCGCTCACCGTTCGTTCCATCACGCTCCGCAATCGCATCGGGGTCTCGCCCATGTGCATGTATTCGTCCGATGACGGGGTGGCGAACGATTGGCATTTCGTGCATCTCGGTTCGCGCGCGGTCGGTGGCGCGGCCCTCGTCGTGGCGGAAGCGACGGCCGTCTCACCCGAAGGCCGGATCTCTCCAGGCGATGCGGGCATTTGGGCGGAGAAACACATCGAGCCTTTGGCGAAAATTAATCGCTTCGTGAAAGCGCAGGGGGCCGTCCCTGGAATTCAAATCGCGCACGCTGGGCGTAAAGGGAGCGCAGCGCGTCCGTGGGAAGGCGGCGCCAGTTTATCCGACGCAGCGGGAGGTTGGACCACCTTTGCGCCGAGTGCCGTTGCGTTTGGTGATGAGCTATCGCGGGTCCCGAAGGCGCTGACGGCGGAAGAGATTAAAAAAGTGCAGCAAGATTTTGTCGCTGCGGCGAAACGCGCACTGGAAGCTGGCTACGAGTGGTTGGAAATCCATGGGGCGCACGGCTACCTCGCGCATGAATTTCTATCGCCCATTTCAAATCGGCGCACGGACAATTATGGCGGCAGCTTCGAGAACCGCATTCGCTTCATTTTGGAAACGGCGAAGGCAGTGCGCGCGGCGTGGCCCGAGAAATTGCCATTGGGCATTCGCTTGTCGTGCAGTGATTGGGTGGAGGGTGGGTGGACGATCGACGAAACGGTCGAGTTGGCGCGGCGACTGAAGACGGAAGGCATTGATCTGATCGATTGTAGTTCTGGCGGCACTACGCCGAACGCGAAGATCCCGGTAGGCCCCGGTTACCAGGTTCATTTCGCCGAGCGGGTGAAAAAGGAGGCGGGCGTGTTGACCGCAGCCGTCGGCATGATCCGCGAGCCGCATCAGGCGGATAAAATCATCGCGGATGGACAGGCCGATCTGATCATGATGGCACGAGAATTTCTCCGCGACCCCTATTGGCCCTATCATGCGGCGAAGGAGCTGAACCAGCGGGACCGGCTCGCGCCGCCGAAACAGTATGGTAGGGCGCTGTGAGAGAAAGGGGGGAGCGTGGGCCGCGCTATACAAGGCCACCCATCCCCGGGAGCGCGGACATTCTTGTCCGCATTTTTTGCGCGGGCGGAACACCGCCCGCACACATCACTCCGCATAAGCGCTGCTCCATTTCCACTGCGAAGCACTCGTCACAAGGCCTGCCTTCACCGGATTTTCTGCAATATAGCTACAGGCGGCCCGGTAGTGTGCCTCGTCGCGAATATAACGATCAAAGTAATCCGGCTGCCAAACGCGCAGGTTCTTCCGGCCGTACGCTAATTCAGCTTTTCCAATCTTGTACGCACTGAAGCCCTTCCACGACCGTACAATTTGCCCCACGGTGAAGCGGGGAGAGGGATCAAGCAAAACGTGCACGTGATTGGGCATGACCACCCACGCATGCAAAACATACTTTGTTCGATGAAAATGAAGCAGCGTGTCTCTCATCACTTCTGCATTCTCGTGTTTTCGCAGCAAAGCGCTTCCATATCCCGCGTCTAAATACTTTTCGAGAGTCTTACGTGATGCAGGCGCATCTATCGCCATCTCTGCCAATTTACGGATCGCCTCTTCCGGAAGCGCGTCCGCGAGACGAAACGTGACGAGTTGATAAATTGATTTCGCATTGAAGTGCGGTAAATAGCCCCGATACGACCACTCCCCCAAACGGTCCATACGAGCGAAATAGTGCGGCGAGCCAGCGGCTCGCAAGACTTAAGCTGCGGACAAGAATGTCCGCGCTCCCAGGGAGAGCAGAGCCCGCTCTCCCCCTCCCTTTGCGAATAACCCGTGAACAACTGGAAATTTTTTCCGTTTGCCGCGGGAAATGGCGGGCTCTCAACTCCCGGGTTTCATGTACCTCAAGGCGCTCAAGCTGCACGGCTTTAAATCATTTGCTGATCCCTCCACGCTCCGCTTCGAACCGGGGGTAACGGCGGTGGTAGGGCCCAACGGTTGCGGCAAATCCAATATCGCCGACTCCATCCGCTGGGTGCTCGGCGAACAAAGCGCCAAGGCCTTGCGCGGTGGTAAGATGCAAGACGTCATCTTCGAGGGCGCTGACACGCGCAAACCCGCCCAAATGTGCGAGGTCTCCTTGCTCCTCACCGATTGCGAGAAACAGCTCGGGAGCGAATTTCATGAGATCGAAATCACCCGTCGCGTCCACCGCGACGGCCAAGGCGAATATTTCTTCAACGGCCAACCGTGCCGACTGAAGGATATTCAAAAGCTCTTTATGGATACCGGCATTGGCCGGACGTCCTACTCGATCATGGCCCAAGGCCAGATCGACCAGATCCTGTCTTCTAAACCCGAGGAACGTCGCGCCGTTTTCGAAGAAGCCGCTGGCATCACAAAATACAAGAGTCAGCGCCGTGAAGCGCTCCAAAAACTCGCGCTGACCGATACGAATCTCGCTCGCGTGGCCGATGTGATCGGCGAAGTCGGCCGCCAGATCGGCACGCTCCGCCGCCAAGCTTCGAAGGCTCTCCGCTACAAAAAACTCAGCTTCCGCCTTCGCCACCTTAGCCTCGCGTATTCGAACTACCACTACTCGAAAGCGAGCGAATTGGTGGCTGAGCTCGATAACCAGGTTATCAAACTGCGCGCCGCCGCCGAAACTCGCCGCACGTACTTGCAACAGCAGCAGTCGGCTCTGGAGTCGCGCAAAGCCGAACGCAGTCAACTCAACCAACGCGTGCAAGACGCCCAGCAGGCGGTCTTCGACCTGCGCTCGGAAAAGGAGCAGTCGGAAAATGCGGCCAATCTCGCACAAATTAAACGCACCGGCTTAGTCGACCGTCTGGACTCGTCCCGCGATAATTTCGGCGAACTCGAAATGCAGTTGCGCGAATTGTCCGCCCAGGTTGATAGCGGTTCGCAGGATAAGCAGGAGCAGTTGTCGCTTCTCGGCAGTTCCGACGCAGTCTTTCAAAACCGTAATCGCGAAGTCGGTGTGACCGAAGGCGAGCTGCAAAAACTCGAACAGGATCTGCAGCAGGCGAAATTTCAGCTTTTGACGCTCGAGAGCACGGTGGCGCGACTGCGCACCGACTGCTCCGGCTACGAGGTGGATCAGAAGACTAGTGTGCACCGCCACGACGCGTTGCTCCAGGATCTCGAAGGCGTTCGTCAACAACATGCCTCCATTGCCCAGCTGGCAGCCGAGTTCGAAACGCGGGTTGAAGAAGCCCTTGCCGGCAAAGCCCGCGCTCACCAAGAAGCGACGGATGCGCAGAGCGCGATCGGCGAGTTGACCAAGGAATTCCGCGAAGGGCAGCGCAAG
>Ga0068856_100003044_pt1 | contig 17150 bp, 6 predicted proteins | sample KBSCornC62_FD_66595 | JGI IMG/M metagenome (GOLD analysis project Ga0068856, IMG submission 66595) | Corn rhizosphere microbial communities from Kellogg Biological Station, Michigan, USA - KBS Corn C6-2 | ecosystem: Host-associated > Plants > Roots > Rhizosphere > Soil ...
TAGTCGCCGATCCCAAGCGGCGGCACGAACCTGAGTGACGTCTCGCATCACTATAAGGAATGGTAAGAGTAGCGAAGCTAAGCATACGAATGGATGAGTTAACATTAGCTTCGCAATGAAGCCAGCAGAATACCAAAGAGTACGTCCCAAAATGGTCCAAATACCTAACCTATTCGGAAAATACGATTGCCTGATGTTGTTACCAGGTGCCGCTGCAACGATCATCAGTGCGAATACTGAACCTACCAGGCCCGCGATCAAGAAGGGCCTAATTCTGCGTTTGAAGTCAGCCACGCCTAACGTCTCCATCGTGATTAGACAGACGACAAAAGCGCAGCTCTGCATTACAGCGTACGCATCAGAAAAACCGCCTGCGATGAAGGTCACAGTACCTGCTATCAATACATTAAGCCTGTACCAGAACGCGTTGTGTGTTTTACTCACCACACGGCTTATCAAGCCTACGTACAATGAGACCGGGATAAACGGCGTAACATGAGTCAAAGCGGCAGTCTGCCAATAAAGAGACTGAACCACATTGGGTGCCGTCTCGAGTGTGGCGAGGATGAGGAAGGCCGCAAAAAGTATGACTCTACTCCACGATAACCTGGCAGCAAACGAACGAAGGCCAGCTACGCACCATACCGTGGCTGCAAACCACAGAGTCAATATCACACTCGGGACGAATGGTGTTGTGGCTGGCCCGATCAAAGCGAGGACATCTGCAACAAATGTAAAAGAGTACCTGCCGGTCCACCCACGGTATGAAGAGATCTGAGCACCAAGCAATCCATGTCGGCTGACAATTCTCGGGGCGCTGAAATCGTCAGCCATGTATCTTGAATAAGAACCAAGATAGCCGTATGCGATTAGCGAACAAATGCAAAAGACAGCGAGCAACCAATCGATAAGTCGAGTTGCCCTTTCTGATGTCTGATTAGGTGATATGTTTGATCGTCTCTTAAACAATACGGATTACCAGTGAGTGGCGTAGACTTACTGTCCTAGTCCAAACTTGTTGCAGGAATAATCATGCATGCTACGCTCTGGTTAGGGAGGATTGGCAATCACCGATGACGACGGCGCTACGGATTTGGCCGTTTCCTGTAACGGTATTGTGACGGGAATTCAGATCGAGGCATACGGAAATATAGCTGCATAAAGGATCGTCAAACATTCCTGAAAAACTGGGGTGGCTGCAACCAGTTTTTAGTTTGTGTAATTAAGAACTGAGCGTGTTTGGATTATGAATCTCACGCTCACCCATCTGAGCTACCGCGCCAGGGCTAAATTTCCGCGAGCTTACCTAACGCCAACTTGTGACGGAATCTTAGCATGGAGCACGAGATTTGATGCGGACACGCGTCGCGGTCGAAGAATTTATGGCGGGACGGTATGATCGGATGCAATTCCATCACTCTGGTTTGTTCAGTGAGAAGAATTAGTTGACGGCGAACTACGCGTCTCCGCGGCACTTTGCCACGAAGTTCCGTCCGAGTAATCCAGCCGCAGTATTGCCACTCGTTCATTGAACAGTGCTTGATTACGCTTCGCAGGCAACTTGATCGTAAGTCCTTTGCCAGGAATTACGGGAAGAGAGTCGTTCAGGGTCTTTTCTTTTCCTGGCGATATATTTGTGCGCGTCGTGAATAAGTAAGCCAGACCCTCGCGAGCCGGGTCTTTAGCTTCGAAAAAGTATGCCCACTTAACAGCTGCGATTGTTTTGTCACTTGTATTCTTTATGGAGATCATGAACTTGTAGGCTATGGAATCATGGCTATTCTCGGAGGCAGTCTGGGAGGGAGATGCAGTTACGCTCGACGGAGTTAGTGTGACGCCAGAACCAGACTCGCCTTTGGCATTCGGGTCCGCTAACACCCGCGTGCCAGTTGCACTTACTGGGGATGTGCTAACACTTATAGGACCTTCTGAAGGAACCAGAGTTCTTGAGGGTGTTTCTGTCCAACTGAATTTTGTGATCTCGGCGCCCGCTGGCTTCTCCTGCAGATAATGAGAAATCGCGTGCTGCTTTATTTGATTCGCGGCTGCCTTGAATTGAGGCTCAAGGGCACTATCAATCTCGAAGCATTTTCTAAAATCCACTTCTGCATCCGATATCTCGCCCCGCAGAAGTCTGATGAGACCTCGATCGCCATAAGCTTTCGCATATTGTGGCGCAATCTCGATGGCCTTGTTTAGGTCAGTCAGCGCTCGATCCAGTTCGCCATGTTTGGCAAGGAGGTTCCCGCGATCATCAAGGAATCGCGGATCGGGTTTGAGCTCGATGGCCTTGCCTAAATCTTCGATCGCCTGATTGGAATTACCTTTCTGGTAATAAGCCATCCCACGGAAGTAGTAACAGAACGCCTTGTCTCTGCCATTCATTTCAATCACTTTGGTGAAATCAGCGATCGCGCCATCAAGATCGGCTTTTTCAAAACGAGCAATTCCTCTCTGCGAGTATTCTTCTGCCGAAGTCAACTCCTGTTTTTGAAACGCAGTCAAACTGAAAACAATAATTAAGAGAGTTAAGCCGTAACGCATGCTGTCCTCCTTAATGCATCAGTATTCCGTTAACTGATCAGCTAACGACCATGCCGGTAGCGGCTCAATCTGTCAATTTGTATTTTCGAATCTTGGAATTCAGCGTGGTGTATTTTATGCCAAGCAATTTGGCAGCTCGGTTCTGGCGATTTCCAGTTGCTTTTAAAGCCTCGAGGATTAATTGGCATTCGTAGTGAGCTACCTCCTCCGGCATGCGAACGGGAAAATCAAGACTCCCGGAGCTCTCAGCAAAACTGGCATCTTTCCTGAGCTTCTGCAACTCGCCAGTTAACAATGTCACAATGTTTTGCAAGAGTTCAAGCCGAAGCCCTATTGCAGCTTGTTGAGCCTGCTCTGAATCAGGCGGCGCCGTTACCTCTTCGACCGGACGATTCGACGGAAATGTTGGTAATGATGGTTCTAATAACAAGCTGACTCCACCCCCTCAAAAGCGTCTGCCACGAATTTGAATCGCGACAATGGATTCATAATGCAAAATTGAATTTCAAACGTTCTCAATTCTCGGTCAATGCTCCGATGACCACCATGAAGTAGTTGTCTTCGAATCTTTTAATTCTCAAAAATTTGAATTCTGCGATGACAGTTGAAAGTACAGTTCTCCATCATCTTGGAGAAAAAACCAAAAGTCTCATTCACCTCCGGCTGCAAATAGTTTCAAACGTGAAATCTTCCCGTGTCAGGCAACTTTATTGTCTTCAGCTCGTATCTCTATAACTACGGTCGCGCACTTTGCTCTGAGCCTTGGAATGCGGGAAACGGTGCCCCGACCGCTCATTGACTCATGTGTTGCCTCTGATCAACCGAAGCCCATTTCCCACAACACGACCTTAATCTGCGTTGGCATCTCGAATCTTTAAGGCCTTTTCAAATTTGAAGTAAAATTGTGACTTGAAGCTTTTTAAATGAGGATTTGAAAGAGATGGCAGCTTCAGCGACAAGCAGTTCGTATCGGTTCGGTGACTTTCAACTCGATACAGCCACACGCATTTTGAAGCGAGATGGTGCGCCTGTGCCGCTCACTCCAAAGGCTTTCGACACTCTCGTTGCTCTCGTTACGCGAGGCGGCGCCGTTGTCGAAAAAGAAGACCTGCTGAAAGAAGTGTGGCCGGATAGTTTTGTAGAGGAGGCTACACTCGCGCAAAATATTTTTACTCTCCGTAGAGTCCTCGGTCAAAACAAAGAAAGCCAACAGTACATTGAGACCGTGCCTAAGCATGGCTATAGGTTCGGGGTGGATGTGATCGAATTACCTCGGACTCAAACGCTACTCTTTGAGAAGGTTACTCGCACGCACGTTGTGACTGAGCAATGTTCAGATGATACCCCGTTCGATGAAGCGCATGATTCCAATCCGCAGCAGTCCTCTGGCCTGTTGGCCTCACGAAGCTTCACCCGCAAAAGCACGATTCGACGAAATCTCTTAACCGGTTTCATCGCCGTATGCATTGTTGGTTCGGCCGTAGTCGTAATGCGAATGCTGCGAACTACGAAATCAACTCAAGACAGCACGATGAAGCCACCGCGCATTACCAGACTAACAAGCAGTGGAAGAGTGACTGGTGCAGGAATTTCTCCGGACGGTAAGTACATCGCCTACGCTGAAACTGATGGTCCGAAAGAGAGTCTTTGGATTAGGCAGGTTAGTGCCACAAATGCCGTACAGCTCGTAAGCGCAGCGGCAACACAATACGCGGGCATTTCGTTCTCTCCGGATAGCACATTCCTATATTACGTGTGCTATGACGATAACAGCCCGTTCGGTGTTCTCTATGAAGTACCAGTTCTTGGCGGCATCGCCAGGAAGGTGATTGAGAATGTTGACAGCAATATAACGTTTTCCCCCGACCACAATCAGATCGCGTTTCTCCGGTACAACGCTACACCGGGCGAGAGTCAATTAATCATTGCCAACTCTGATGGAAGTCAACAACGAGAAGCCGCAAAGCATTTGCACGATGGGTCATTTGTTGGAGATGGTCCGGCATGGTCACCCGATGGCAAGTCGATCGTCTGTGCCTTCAGAACAGGCAATCCTAATAGGACCAACCAGACACTTGTTTCGATCGAAGTCGCCGCTGGAAAAGAAAAAATTCTCACTGACCACCGCTGGGACTCGATTGGGCAGATCGCGTGGCTTTCTGATGGTGGTGCTGTAATCGTTGACGCATGGGACCAGACAACATCCAACGTATCGATGCAGGTGTGGGAAGTGCTTTGTCCCGGCGGACAGGCTCGCATGATTACTAATGATATGAACAGCTATCATTTTGTCAGTGTAACCTCAGATAGTAGAACCATTAGTGCGGTACTTTCCGATCGAATTGCTCACATGTGGGTGGTCTCTGCTAAATCGGGAGCGGCAACGCAGATTACTTCCGGGTCCGGAGACAAAACAGGCGAGATGATGGGAATCTCATGGCCTACTCCCGATCAGATAATATACGGCTCGACCGCTGGCGATCACATCGCTATCTGGACCATGCAATCAGACGGAACCAATCAGACCCAATTAACACCGGATACAAGCGTGAACTTTAAGCCTACTGGCGGTCCAGACGGTTCGATTGTTTTTGTATCCCGTCGCACGGGCTCACCCGAAGTCTGGCGAATGGATGGTCACGGGAATAATTCAAAGCAATTGACATCACAGCTGAACGGAACGTACCCGACACTAACACCTGATGGCAAAACGGTGATCTTCGTCTCCACCGATGAGAACCTGGCCAGCCTGTGGAAAGTTTCGAGCGATGGTGGAACCCCGGCAAAGCTCACGGAAAAAGGTTTGGTATGGCCGAACATCTCTCCTGATGGCAAACTTATTGCCGGTTATTATAGAGACGATCCTCAGTCAAAATTCAGGATGGGAGTTTTTCCAATAACAGGTGGTGGTCCAATAAAATTTTTCGACACTCCAACTGGTATTTTTATTGGAGCTGGAGTGAAGTGGACACCCGACGGTCGATCACTTACGTACGTCCGAACAAAGGAGAACGTGTCGAACATCTGGAGTCAATCTTTGAATGGCGACGCGCCACGACAATTGACAAACTTCACATCCGATCAGATCTTTCGTTTTGCCTGGTCACCCAGTGGTACGCAATTGGTAGTGGAGCGCGGATTCAATATCACCGATGTCGCCGTTATCAATAATGCGATGATCGGTAGCGAATAGAAGTCTTGCGTCCTGATCACTTACTCTGCGAAGTAAGACGCAGTTCTTTAATGATTTCACGAATTTGATTTGCGTCGTCAGCCTTTGGTGTTAATCGCAGGTACGTTTCCAACTCACTAATCGCCTGTGCGTTGTCGTGGCGCTGCATGTAAAGCGCTCCAAGATATCTGTGCGCCAGATTAGCTTCATCCCCTCCGATGTCGATGGCACGTTTAAGTTCCTTTTCGGCTTCATCGTCGCGTTGCAGTCTAATCAACGCTCTTGCCCTATAGAGATGAGCGAGCACTGAGTTGGCATTCTTATCGGAAGCACGATGGAGTTCTACTTCCGCTTCCGTATATTTCTTTTCCAGCAAGAGGACATACCCGTAGTTAAGGTGGGGAAGGAAAGCGTCCGGAGCGATCTTGAGTGCGGCGTCGAGCGCTTGCGTCGCCTTGTCCAGGTGATTCGTTTGAATGTACTGGGCGCCCAATTCGTTTAGGGCGAGCGCGAAATCATGGTAAATCGAGACTGCCTTTTCCAACTTTTCGATAGCTCCCTTGTGGTCACGTGCCAGTGCAAGACTCATTGCCTGCGTATAGAGTTCGCGCGCGGCAGGTGGAACACCGGAGAGTTCGGCATTATTAACTGACGGCCGTGTAGTCGAGGATCTGGGCTTAAGCTGAATTTGAAGGGTTATTGTCTGACCGACCTTAGCGTTTTTGTCCCCGCTATCCAACGGTATCGATTCGGTAACAGGTTCATAATCTGGACCAGCATCGATGGTCAGGTTGTACGTAGCATCTCCCAACCGATAAAAAGAGAAGGCTCCATTATCGGATGTTAGTGTTGAGAATGAGCCGTTTTGAACACTGGTTATCTCGACCCGGAGACGTCTATCGAGGGGATGGCCCGATGGATAATAAATGTGCCCCTGAAGTGTGTTTTTACCCACACTCGGATTGCTCATGTCGGTTATGCCATCACCGGATTGAGCGTGGATCGCATTCGCTGAAAGACCTATTAGAAATAAGACGCAGAACAGAGAAGATGCGCGCGGAATAAAACTGCATTTGCGTAGGGTCTTCATTTGGTTCTCTTTTCTGGGAGACATCAACCTTGATCGCTAAAGAGAAGCGGGGAGTCGAAAACGACTCCCCGGAAAAGACCATTTTTCATTGGTCGCGAGTTAGAAGGTGAATTTGACTGCTAGCTGCACGTTGCGGCGTTCGAGATTGAGGTTTTGCGTCTGACCCTTCGTCGCTGTAACACCACCACCAGCAACATCAAGGGTCCCAGGCGAGATATACAGATTCGCGTGGTTGAAGGCATTGAATAACTCACCACGCAACTGCAGGCCATAGCGCTCACCAATTTTGAAGTTCTTGTAGATTCCGCCATCCACATTCCAGTAGTTAGGACCACGGAACTGATTCCGCTTGGCCATATTGGCTGGATATGGACCAAAATCGTTGCATTGGCACAAAGGGTTAACGATACCCAATGGGGTCTGACCTGACAGATCTATGTAGGTAAACGTAGCGGCCGAATTTGGATCCGCGGCGACGTTCACATCCACTGGCCCATTGGGAACCAGACGCACAGAATTCGTCCGGGAATTTGTGCCATCATAGATCGTAAAAGGCGTGCCGGTTCGTGCATTGATGATACTCGTTAACTGCCATCCCCCTAACAATGTTCGGGTCAGACCATTCCCTTTTTTCCCGATCGGCACGTCCCAGATCACGCTACCTACAAACCGGTGCCGGACATCCAAATCCGAGTAGCCATAATCCACGGTGGGATCGAATGGATTCGTTACTCCCAGGTTGTAGTTCATGTTTGATTCACTGAAGGTCGTACTAAGATTGTCTTTATTGACTGCGTAGGTGTAGCGAGTCGTAAATTGCAATCCGGTGTGACGGAAGTTATTGCCGTCAAACGACACGCTCACCGAATTGTAGTTTGAGTAACCGTCATTACCACGGCCGTTGATGCCCGTGTACTGCTGATTGAGACGCGCGGAAGGACTGGCAAGACCGAGAAAAACCGCGCCCGAGCCAAGGTTATTGTAGCCATCAATGGTGTACAGATTTCTGCCCGCCGAGCCTGAATAGGCAACGGACAAGAGATTGTTTCCTCCCATCTCCTTCTCAAACGAAAGACTATAGAAGTGTGCGTATGCATTTACGATGTCCTCGCGCACATGACGCAGACTGCCTTTCGGTATGACCTTCGTGGGTGGAGTGTTTCCCGACAGAGGGCCGAAGTTGCTCGTCGTTATTGGTAATACGGGAATGTCGCCCGGTGCGGTCAGAGATAGCACCAGATAGTTCGGCGGGTTCTGAATAACATTGAAAGTGACATTGCCAAAGTTACGCTCATAAGCCATTCCGTAACCTCCACGCAAACTCATCTTTCCATCACCCCGAATGTCCCATGCAAATCCCAATCGTGGAGCAAAGTTATTTTTATCAGGCTTCCACAATCCACCGACAGGACTGTTCGGCGCAACTTGCGCGCTGCCGTTTGCGATGCGTTCCTGGAGCGTGTTTCCGCTACCAAAATAGAAATTAGAATCCAGGTTCGGATTCTTGTTGTGTTGAACTCCGTAATACTCGTATCGGACACCCAGATTCAGGGTGAATCGCGGTCGAATACGCCACGAGTCGTTGATATAGGAAGCCCACTCGTTGTATCGATTGCTTCGAGTGAAGTCGGGCGGGCCGACTGGAAGGCTGACCGTCTCGCCTGGGAAATGTCCCTGGGGGTATATGGCTGCCTGGAACTGTCCGATTGTTCCGCTCACCAGGTTGTTTAATGCCGTAGAGTAAATGCCCTGACCTGCAGACAGACTCTCCACCGCGTTCTGATAAGCACCGAAAAAGCGATTATCCTGAATGTAGTAGACGACGCCGCCAAACTTAAACTGGTGGTGACCTCGAGTGTAGCTTAAGTCTTCATATATTTGGCCGACGTTTTGTGGCCCACCGAAGCCCATCGGAGAGTTACCACCGTTGTAAGGCCAATAGCCTGGGAAAGCTATGTTAGCCCCACCGATCGTGCCTGTTGCGCCGGGAAACATAAAGAGCGTTGGCTGTATAGGTTGATCACCATAAGGAGCTTCCGAGTGCAATCGGTTCAGAGCTAATTTTGTCTCTGAGACAAACTTCGCACTGAAGGTATGGGTCAGCGAAACCAGAAAGCTATTGTTACGAAGAGTGTTTGGCGTATCAAAGCCGGCGTATGGACTCCAGGCTGTAGTACCAACGAGGTCGTCCTCATTCTCGCGCGCCCAGCGTCCATAAATAAATGTCTTGCTGCTCATGTTGTAGTCAACACGAGTTACCATCGAATACCTATTCTGAGGAAATCCGCCACCTAGATCTGTCGGCTCCGTGAATCTGACTAACTGGAATGCAGGCAGAGATGCTGGCAATGCGGTGAAAGCGTTTCCTGTTGCAGGTAAATTTAGAATGCTCGCAACCGCACCTACGGTATAAACCGTGCCAGCCGGTCGCGCCTTAAGCGTCGCTCTGTTAAAGAACGCTTGAGTATTCGCGTTTGAAGCGGAAATTAATTGCGGAGTTGGCACCACCGCCAGTAAGTCCCCGGCACTGCGAACGCGGGTCCATTCGGTGCTGTTGAAGAAGAAGAGTTTCTTAGTTCGGTTTACCTCAGGCCCACCTTCACCGAAGTGCGGCAAGACAACCGGGCCGCCGATCGTGTAGCCAAACTGGTTGCGCGTAAATACGCCGCGCTCAACCCCGTTCGCGTTATTGTAATACCCGTTGGAGGCAAGCTTCGAGATTCTGTTGAACTCATACGCGGAGCCGTGAAAATCCTTCGTGCCTGCCCGCGTTCCAACATTGATCACACCACCCGAAGCACGACCATATTCGGCAGAGAAGTTGCTCGTGACCACACGAAATTCGCCGACGGCATCAAGCGGCACCTTCTGACCAACGGCGGCGTAATATAAGTCAGTATTATCAACGCCATCCAAAAGAACGTCTGTGCTTGCAGCGCGCTGACCATTAATGGCAAAGCCTGCACCACGACTTGCCGCGCCTGTCGAACCTGGAACCGGTATCCCTGGATCGTCGGTCGCCACATTATTGGAAAGGCCAACTAGATCATATGGGTTGCGAGTGAGCGTGGGCAGTTGACGAATCTGTGTTCCGTTTACGACATTCGATAACTCCTGCGACGTAGTGTTGACTTCGATGCCGGCAGCCGATGTCACATTAACGGTGCCTGCGACTTCAGACAAACCGAGCTGCAAGTCTGCTGTCACTTTCGATCCGACGGTAATCTGAACGCGCTTAGTGGTCGGCTTAAAGCTCGCGGCCTGAGCCGTCACATCATAAGGACCCGGTTGCAATGCCGTTACGGTGTAAGACCCATTGTCATCGGCAGTAGCCGACACCTCGCGACCCGTATCAACAGACTTGATGGAAATAGTTGCACCCGGAACGATCGCTCCGTTGGGATCGATAACCTTACCCTTAATCTGTCCCGTCTCGGTCTGTGCGAAGGATGAACTTGCAAACAGAATCAATGTGAAGAAGGTCGAGACTGTCCATGCGAAACCTCTCAACCTTGATCTCTCTAACCGTTCTATACTCATACTCAAAATTCCTTTCTGAGGTTGTGGCCCTTAATCCCACGTGATCGCTGTTGCTTATTTGCGATCACGAAGAACCGACTCACTTTTCTTGATTGGTCCAACGTGCCCGGCACTCACTTTGAAGAATTGCTGCTTCGGAAATCTGAATACCGTCAACGTCAGCCAGGAAGACCGCATTTATCAACCGCAACGGTTATGCCGACAGGAAGAATGTTGGAAGGGTTTACGCGCCTGGCTGGGGATGACCAAACAAGGTTGCCACTCTAGAAGCCAGAACCTTGAAGCGTTCGGATAAAGCTACTTTTCGATCTTGCAGATTTTGGATTAGTGCTGGTTGGTGCCGCTTGAAACGATAGCAGAATTGCGATAGTTAATCGGATCTACAATCAAGACGCGTGTTGTTGGCGTTTTAGAGTAAGTGATTTTGAGGCTGGTGAATCGTATAACGCACAAGCAATGGCGGGATACGAGGTTGATCCAATAGAAGCACACATATATACGCCTTGAAGCTTTGCAGAAAAAGCGAAAATCCCTCACACGGAAGTGTGAGGATGCTTCAGGTCCTCCCTACCAACAACGGCTAAGAATTGATCAAATCCCGCGCACGGCAGTGCGGGGATCGTTCAAGTCCAGACTATTCATCTGAATCTTAGGTGAACATAAATCTTCAAACACACGAGCAACAGAGCAGCAACATTCGAATGAATAGTTCGGACTTGAACAATCCCTACACTCCCGTGTAGGGATTCCTTGCTGTTTTCGGAGCCAGCAATTTGTAGTGAGGATCTGAACCATCCCTACACTGCCGTGTAGGGGATTTTCGCTTTTTTGTGCAAAGCCATGGAAGATAGCAACATTCTCGACATTAAGCCCGTGGGGAAGAGAGAGAATACCCTCTTCCCGATTCCACTAACTCAATTTGTCATTCATCAATCAGAAAATCAGTCGAAGGCCAAATTGAATCACTCTTCGGTTTAGGTTCATGTCATTCCTGTCGGCGAAGGCTGTACCACTCACTCCGGCGTTCTCAACATAGATCGACGGAACGGTATATGAAATGCCGGTAAAGTTGGTAATGCCATAGCCGGCACTCGGATGGTTAAGTGCATTGTAGAGCTCGACTCGGAATTGAAGTTTGATGTTTTCAGCAATTCTCGTCGTTTTGAAAATGCCGAGGTTCAGTTGATTCAGTGCTGGTCCCTGCAGATAGTTGCGTGGCGTATCGCCAAACGGATTGTGAAAGATCCGTGCTGCTCCAGGTCCGTTGAAAATAAATCGCACGTCTTTCGGAGTAACTTCAACCAAATTACCGGTCGAATTGATCTCGTTTAGCGACCAAAAGCCGTTGACGTTTGTAGGCGTGTAACCAAATAGCAAAGCTGCATCGAGCTGACTAATCCCAACGAGCCGCGGATCCACACTCGTATTGCCGATAAAGGGTCGCAGGGCGTTACCGGTGGAAGGCTCATAGGTCAAAGCGTTTCCCAGCGCCGAGCTATAAAACAGACCACCCGGAGTGTAGCGACGGCCACTTACAAGAACGTAGGTACCATTCAATTGGAATCCACCGAGCAGATGACCAATAAATCCCCGCTGTTGTTTAAATAGCGGCACGTCATAAGTAAAGTTGCCTGAGAAAGCCGCTGGTCGATCCAGCGCCGAATACGAACGCTCAAACCGTCCAGTGTCGAATGGGTTTGGCGCGAACGAACTTCCTTCGGCATAGGTGTACGCTTCGCTCGCATTATCGATGGTCTTGCTCCATGTAAAGGCCGCTCCAACAACAAGCGCGTTTTGCAAAAAGCGGCCATTGAATCTGGTTTGGAGACCGTTGTAATTTGATTGTGCCGAATTCGCCCTTTCGGTGATCGCCCCACGACCTGCCAGGATTCGTCGATTGCATGCACCTTCGTTATCAGGAGTCGCTGGATTATTTACACAAACTTGCGGGGTGACTCCAGCAGGTACAAATTCGGGGAAGGCTGGAAAGTTAATAACACCAACCGGTGGGCCGAAATCAAAACTGAAGCCTAGCGCAAGATTCCGTATAACTGGATTGGGGTTCTGATTTTGAAACAGACCTACGCCGTGGTTACCAACATAGTTCACTTCGACTATTGCATTTCTTCCGAGTTGACGCTGCATTCCAAAAGACCACTGCTGGGAATAAGGAGAATGGAAATTTGAGGCGACAGTTGTTTGACTAAGCAATCTGGGATCAAGACGGCCGATTGGCACAACACCGGCGGAGGCGGCTTGCTGTCGTACCACATCTCCACGGAAATCCATGGGTAGAGGTAGTGGAGATCCAGTGGCTGGCAAAAATGGACTACCAGTGGCGAAACTGATGGAAGCCACAGTCGGTGATGAGCCGCCGACATTCGTGAAGAGATTATAAAAAGGTGTTTCGTACGCGATGCTATATCCACCGCGAAAAACGGTTGCATCCTCGCCAAATAGAGATTTCCAGAAATTAGGTGTGTACGCAAAACCGAAACGAGGTGCAAAGTTATTCTTGTCCGGCGGTACGCGCGGAACGGTTCGCACTGATAGCGGCAATGCCGGATTGAAAAGAGGCGACGATCCGGACTCTCGGGCCACCGTCAGATCGTTGAGGTCGTCAATGGGAGCGCCGTAATACTCGTATCGCAAACCGAGGTTCAGCGTGAAGTTTTTGCGAGCCTTCCAATCGTCCTGGATGAAGTAATATTGGTCATACTGATCGAAAGTAGTCGAAAAATTGCCGACAGTGAGAGCGTAGGCGCTAGGTGCGTTGTTCAGGATGCGCGTCCCGCTATTGAAGGTGTACCTTCCTTGATAGGTTGGCAGAAACGGGTTGTCCGATTTTGTATATTTGAACTCCGCACCCAATACAAGCGAATGACGGCCGCGGGTAACTGTCAAGTTGTCTGCGAGCTGATACACCGAAGTGTCGCGTCCTTGTGGAAAACCAAACAAAGAACCACCTGGTCCAATGTTCGCAAGGTTTGCTCCAGGGTTTGCGAACCCAGTCACACCTGTAAAAAGGATGTCGGCCTGCGATTTTTCGATATCATCGGGATCACCAATGCAACCCGGTGTTGAGATATCGCAGCCACTTCCGAAATGGACGAATAATTTTTGATAAGTACCGCGGAGGTCGTTGACTTTCGAGCTAGAGAATTGGCGCACATATGCACCCGTGAGATTGCGAGTCACAAAGGGAACATCGCCGTTAAAGCCATTAAAGTTCGCAAGTGCAAGCCCGTTTACGGCATCGCCCTTCTGATAGAAATAACGAACATTGGCGCTATCATTGTCAGTTATTTTCAAGTCTCCTCTAATACTGTATTCGTCACCCGAAGCTGGAGTTGAAACGCTGCGATCGAAAAACGCAGACTGGAAGAGTGTGCCGCCGAAATTAAAAACGTCGAATGGTCCGCCGAGCTTGAAAGGACCCTGCGCCCCCGCTGTTCCGCATGTCACAATTCGTGTAGGGCTGGTCGCCAGACAAACTGTCTGTACTGCCTCCGAAGACGCGCTTGGGCGGGGATTCCCTGCACTGATCGCAAAAGGACTATATTTCACAATAGCGTCGATCACAGGGTTTCCTGGAAACGTCGAAGTGAGACGCGCAAATTCTCCTGGAACGATAGCCATCGTTGGTCCAACAGCAGCTTGCGCAGACTGTTCAAGAGTTTCCGAGCTCTGACGTTGACCCTGGTAGGAGCCAAAGAAAAAAGCACGATTCCTGATTATCGGACCGCCAATGGTTCCACCAAATACGTGGCTCAGTAAAGGTGCCGGATTTAACGTCGAAGGATCTTTTGGATCAGCATTTCGCCGCTCCACATTCGTCAGGGAATCGAGGTGTTTTTGATCGCGGAAATATTCAGAGGCGGTGCCGTGAAACTCATTGCCTCCGCTCTTTGTCACAATGTTTACCACAGCACCCTGGTTCCGTCCGTATTGGGCGCTGAAATTGTTCGTTATTATCTGAAACTCCTGCACCTGATCCTGATTAGAGACGAACAAGCTTGGACCACCAATTACCAGGTCATTGTTATCTGAACCGTCAATCTGAAAATTGTTTGCGCGTGGGCGGTTGCCGTTTACCGAGAGACGTTCCCCGTTTGAATTCGTGCCAGTCTGACTGCCTGGAACCACTCCCGGAATAAGGAGCGCGAGCGTATCAAGGCCGTCACCGGCGGCATTTGAGGGAAGGTCCTGGACCCGCTTGGTATCAATGCTTGCTGATAACTGAGATTGGTCCCTGTTAATAACGACGTCCTGTCCTCCTGCAACCACGGTTACCGTCTCGGCCACGTTCCCCGGTTCCAGTGTGATGTTCAAGGTGTTTTGATCCAGGCGAACCTCACTGTTTTTGATTTCGGCTTTTTTGAATCCAGCGCTTTCTACCGCTATGGTGTACTGACCTGGCACGAGATTAGGAATCACATAAATTCCTTCGCTGGTCGTTGTAAACACAACCGCTGTCCTGGTTGCCTGGTTGGTGGCAGAAACGGCGGCCCCCGCAACAACAGCCCCATTCGTATCGGTAACTGTGCCACGCAAAGTGCCCGTAGTCGTTTGGGCGATCGCTGACAGACTGGTCGCCACAATTAACAATGCCACTCTGAGACCTTCTGTCTTCGCGAACTTGATCAACTTGGCAGGAATCATTTGTTTTCTCCTAATGTTTAATCGTGCAGTTCTTTGCGATTTGCGTAAGGCTAGCTATCAGAAATTCGAAGGAACGACACTTAGCGCCGTTACTCGCCATGGTGATCATTGGCAACGACCGTGCCGTTTTGTCGTGAGCCTAAATATTCGTGGAGGTTGAGGAACGAAACAGCGCTACTTCAGATGTAGAAGTTGCGAGTTTTGGATCGCATGAAGCAAGCCTTGCGGGATTTGAATCGGATAACACACACAGACTATTCGTCGTAATGATTATTATTCAATTCTTGGAATGTGGAAGTTAACAGTTGGTCAACCTTCTGAGCGAAAGGCGTAAAAGGTCCCATCCAAGCCGCCGAAGAACACGTGTTCATGATCCACGACTGGAGACGAAGCCACACCATAGAGGTCAGAGTTTGGAATCGCAGTCATCGGGTAACGCCATACGATTTTGCCTGTGCCACGATCAACCGCAAAAAATCCTCCATGGTGCGGGATGAAATAGTTGAGCACGCCGACCGCCCCGATATAGACGCGTCTGTCCGTCACTGCTGGCGTCGACCAATCTGAGCCATCCGTATCGAAGCGCCAAATTAGGTGCCCTGTGAGAGGATTAATTGCATGGAGTTGCTGCGAATCTGAAGATCCTATATACAAAACGCCATCCCGCATTCTTGCAGATGATTCAACCCACGACGACCAATAAAAGAATTTCCATTTGACCTCGCCCGTGGCAGCGACAAAGGCAAAGAGATTCGAACATCGACTCCCGACATAGACCATCCCGTCTACCACTAAAGGGGAAGAGACTACCTCCCTCAACGTATCGTATTTCCATCTTAGATTACCGGTCTTGCTTTCAACTGCATAAACGTGATGATCGCGGCTCCCGAAAAAAATAAGCCCGTTCGCTACCGCCGGTATGGATCGTATGCTTCCTTTAGTTTCGAAATGCCATTTCTCTGCTCCGGTTTTGGCGTCGACCGCATAAAGGCAGTTGTTAGCACTGCCAACGTAAACAACTCCGTCTACGACTGTGGCGGCCGATGTCTGATCGTCGTAGTTATCCGTATTGGGGGTTGGCAGATGACGCAAAACACTGCCACCGTGCGTGTCGAAGTGCCAGATCTCTTTGCCGTTCGATTGAAGTAGCTTATAGAGTTTTCCGTCATCCGAAACGACATATAAATACTGCGCATCTATTGTTGGATGGCCCATCACAGGGGCGCCAGTCGTGAATCGCCACACCAGTTTGCCCGATCGTGCTTGCAGGGCGTAAACAGCTCCATCGCTACTACCGAAGTACACTGTGTTCGCCGCAACTGCGGGTGATGACCAGATTGCCCCGTTGGTCTTGAACGTCCAGAGTGGTTGTGCAACCCTCCCCGAGGCTTCCTGCGATGGAGGTTCGACGGGTAACGATCCGGGCTTCAACTCGAAAGGCAATTCATTGCCGTCGAATGACCATATTCCGGTGATGATGTTGTTGTCAGAAGCGAGCCGAAAAATGAAAAAGGCGGCTTTGTACTCCCTACCATCCTGTTTAATTGGGAGCGGGCCGAAGTTCCGAAACTTAAGATCTGGCAAGTCAAAAAATGCGACAAGCAAATCATTCTTGCCCAACGCAAAACGTAGAGACATAGCTTTACTCTCTTCACCATAACGCACTTGGCCCGACCAACTACCGAGCAGCGGTTCAGTAGGTGATGGTCCAGCCAGAGTTTTTGGCATGTGAGGAAAAAGAGCGAAGAGCAATACGACAAGGATCGTGATGATAAGGCGGCGCAGAGGTGATTCATCATTTCGCATAAGCTTTGTTTTCCTTTCGAGCACGCTCTCAAGGCAACCTTGACGCGATGCTCGTACCTTCCAGCCTTAGCGTCCTTGTTCGGAGAGTTATCGCGAGGGTTAACAGCCGTCTTATGATTCCATGATTTAAGGCACAACCTTTTGAACGAAGACTAACTGCAGTAGTTCTTCTCTGCGTCTCTGCGTACTCTGCGTCTCTGCGTTTCAATTGGGTCCCTATCGACTAAACGCTGAGACGCAGAGAACGCTGAGACGCAGAGAGGTTGATCTTTTTGCTTGTTTTCATCAAGCAAGAGCTGGATCGCATGGCTCGTTATTGCTTGCGCACGTAAGTAA
>Ga0068856_100003045_pt1 | contig 17148 bp, 18 predicted proteins | sample KBSCornC62_FD_66595 | JGI IMG/M metagenome (GOLD analysis project Ga0068856, IMG submission 66595) | Corn rhizosphere microbial communities from Kellogg Biological Station, Michigan, USA - KBS Corn C6-2 | ecosystem: Host-associated > Plants > Roots > Rhizosphere > Soil ...
CCCCAGTGATTTCGAGGATTGCGACCCTGGCCACGCCGTCCACGTCCAGGCGCGCTACCGGATCTGTCACACCCACGCCAACATTGCCGCGCGGTGTGAGCGTCAGGATGTTGCCGGCCAACTGGTGGAAGAGGTTCATCACCTGGTCCGCGCCACCCACGGCGATGTCCCAGAAGGCCGCAGGCGCGGGCCTCGGCGGGTGAGGATCGTCGGGGTTGCCGGCGGAGAGCACGGTGCTCACAAATCGCAACCGCGCGAAGTCGTTCGAGAACGTCTGAGCAATCTGCACCTGCGGACGGTCGAACCCCCTCCCAGATCGAACCTCCAGCGAGGCCTGCGGTTCGACGTCGGCGGTGCCAATGCCTACGTCGCCGCTAGTGCGGAGCGGTTGGACCAGCTGGCCCGCGGGCACCGGCTGAAGCCCAAGGAAGTTGCTGAGCAGCTGCTGTCCGGGAATGGGCTCACTAACAGCCATGGCCTGCCTCCACTAGAACGCCGGTGAGTGCTGGTCGACAGCTTGCGCTGACGTTGTCACAGTCATCCTTGGGCTGTCGCGGTGGGGCGCCGCCGGCGCCGCCCAGGATCCGCCAGGGGTCTGTTGCGTCCAGCCGGAGGTGCCAAGCGTCGGGCCTGGAGAAAGCGCAGGTCACATGGCCAGCGCGAGCTGGCTGAATGCTGTCGCCAGGCGTAACAGCGGGGGGACGTCGGTGGCGAGTTCGTAGTGGCCGCGGCGGAGATTCTGCAGGAAACGCATGGCCGGAGGCGATTCGCGCCGCCGATCGGAAGCGTTTCAGTCCGCGCATCGGCCGCAGCCGGGCCTTCAGCCGAGCATGATCGGATTCGACGCGATTGTTGCCGTACTGCTCGGTGATGTGCGCTGCCGCTGGGACGAGTTCGTCCAGCACCCGCAAGTACGGGCCAGCCTTGTCCGTGGTCACCTCGGCCGGCGACGGACCGTGACCCAGAGCCCGGACGAAGAACCGCCGGGCAGCGGCGGTGTCCCGGTGCTCGGACATCATGACGTCGATGATCTGGCCGTACTGGTCGACCGCCCGGTACAGGTACCGCCAGCGGCCCGCCACCTTCACGTAGGTCTCGTCCACAAACCACCGGTCCCCGGCCGCGTGCCGAAGCGGTCGAGCCGCGTCAGCGAACAGCGGGGCAAACCGCTGCACCCACCGGTAGACGGTGACGTGGTCGACTTCGACGCCACGCTCGGCCAGCAACTCCTCGAGATCCCGGTAGGAGAGGCTGTAACGCAGATACCAGCGGACGGCGACCGTGATCACCTCGGGCGGGAACCGGAACCCGGCGAACGCCGACCGGTCGGCGTCCGGGCGAGCGGCTCGAGGTCGACCCATCCGGCCAGCCTCCTCGGCCAGGCTGCGCCGCCACCGCCTGGGGCCCGGGCAAGTGCAACAGACCCCACTGACGCCGGGTTGTCCGCGCTGACGACCGTCCGGATCTCCCGAAGATCCCCGGCACGGGCGAGCAGTTCCCGAGCCAGCACCGAGCCGGCCCCGCGTCCCTGCCAGTCGTCGGCGACGGTGATCGCCAGGTCGGCCACTCCCGGGTCGCCGGTGAACCGGCGGAGTCGGCCCACCCCGATGGGCCGGCCGGCCGCGTACAGGACGAGCGCGACGTGGGCCCGCTGGTCGACGGTGTCGAGAAGGATCGGCAGCATTCGCGCGAACTGCGCGTCGGAGACCCCCTGCAGAAACCGGGCGCGGCGGGAGCGCAGCGACAGCGCGGCGAAGCCGGCGACCAGCAGTGCGCGGTCCTGGGCCACCAGGGGGCGGACCCGGACCGGTGTGCCGTCACGCAACCGTCCGGCGTCCCGTACGAGCCGGGCGGCGCGACGAGCAGCGGCCCTATCTGCTGCCCTGCTCGTCGCGCCGCCCGTCATCGAAGTGCCCGCGGTCATCTACCGGGCGTCGTAGAAATCGCGGCTGCCGGACTTCGCGATGCCGCGGGAGAGCAGGTAGCCGATGGTGAGCAGCACGACGAAGAACCAGGCCCGGTCGGCCCGGAAGTAGTCGTCGTGCCCGTCCTCGGTGCCGATCAGCTGCGACGCCAGCAGCACACCGACCACCGCGCCGAGGTAGGAGAACAGCTCAGTGGTCTTGAACGAGACCTTCGTCTCGGTGCTCAACCGACGCCGCGGGGCGTCGTCGAGAACGGTCGACGTGTCCTCGACGGTCGAGGACTGCGTGGACAAAGACATGCACACTCCAGAGAGTGAGATAATTCGGAATCGGCGGGAAGCAACGGCGGGTACGACCCGCGGTCTCACTTCACGAAGGCGCGCCGCCATCCGGACGGGCGCGGCGTCATCCTGCCCGCCGCGCCCCGGCTGAACCCTATGGTGACCGAGCACACGCCCGCTCGTGCCGCACCGTCCCCGCATGCACTCACGCGCCGCACTGCGCGCGGACGGCCCGCATGCCGCCGTTTGCGCTCCAGCGTGACTGCGCTGCCGCGACGCTTCGCGCGATCGCGCCGAGCGATGCCCTTCGGTGGTCGGGGAGCCGCGCGGGGCGAGTTCAAGCTGGCGGCCGACCGTGGTCCAGTGGGGTCGCCTCGCCGTCGATCGTCACGACCGCGCGACTGGCGAACCGTTCCCGGAAGGTGGAGACGCCGGTCTTGATGGCCTCGTTCGAACCGGTCACGAGCAGGGTTGCCCTGACCGCGTCCCCCATATCCCGCGGTCCCCGGTGCTCCTCCGGGTGCCGCCCCTCGCGCCGCACGGCCACTGTGACCCCTTCGCCTTCAAGGGCAGTGACGAGCATCTGCACGAACGGTCCGCTGCCCTCGAACGAGATTCGGCGCGTTTCCGTCATAGCGTGCTGATGCGGCAGTGGCCGTCAGGTGACGACATCCGCCGGTGCCCGGGGTGGGGCCGGCCTCTGCGCGGAACCACGGGGGCGATGCGGTGGACCCCCCGACCGCCGGGACCGTCGTCGTCATCAGCTGCGTCGATTTGCTGTGATCGGAAGCCACCCCATCCGCTGATGAATGCTGCCGTCGCCGCTGACGCGGCCGTTGAGTGGCAGGCGCTGATCACGGTTCCCGGCGGCGTGGGGTGCCGGTGAACAGGCAGCCGCCGGGCAGTGGCAGCACTGTCCACTGCACGTCCTCGTACGGCCACTCCGACTCGTCGACCGGTTCCCGGTTGATCGCCCGGCGGAGCGGGTCCGGAAGCGGCTCGACCGGCGGGGGTGGCGGCGCCGGCGTGAGGCGGCCGCGGATGGCGGTGGCGGTGGCGGAGCTGCGAGTGAGCGGGGCGCCGCAGGCCGAGCAGTACCGACCGCCGTCGTTGACCGTCTCGCAGACTGCGCACTTCCACAGCGCACTCATCGGGATCGCCGCTCCTCGATCGTGCGGATCAGTTTGCCGAGCAACGCCCGGCCGCGATCCGCGACGGGCCTCGCCGCCGACGGTCCATCCGCCGGTTCGGGGGCGGCGGGTACGGGTTCCGCGGCGCCGGCCCGGGACGCGTCGGAGCCGATCCGCAATCCCCTACCGCGCAGGGCCGAAGGACGCGACGGCACCGCGCCGTCGGCTGGGGCGGCGCGGCCGCTCCGGGACATGCCGGTTGCGGCAGGGGTCGGTGCCGGGCCGGGTGCCGGCAGCCGCCGGGGGGCGCGGCCGACGGTCGGCATCCTGGCCGGGAAGGGTGGCCGGCCGATGGTCGCTGTCTCGCTGCGCAGCCCCATCAGCGTGGCGTGGACCTCGCCCACGGTCGGGCGGGCCCGGTGGTCGGCGAGCAGCATCCGCTCGACCAGCTCGACGACCGGGGCCGGTGCGCGTCCGGCCGGAAGGTGGAGCTGGTTGCCGTTGAGCACGGCGATAGCGGCCTCGTGGTAGGTCGGGTCGAACGCCGGCAGCGTGCCGGTGAGGTACTCGGAGTAGATCAGGCCGAGCGCGAAGATGTCGGAGGCCGTGGTGAGGTCGGCGGCGCTGCCGGTGCCCTGGATGTAGCTGACGAGTTCAGGGGAGTAGTAGTTCATCGTGCCGACGATCTCCTCCGGGGGCGGCGGCGTGCCGACCACGTAGGAGCTGTCGAAGTCGATGAGCTTGGTCGTGTACCCGAGCTCGGTGCGCTTGATCAGGACGTTGCTCGGCTTGAGGTCGCTGTGCACGATACCCAGGTCGTGGAGGATCTTCAGGCTGTGCGCGACGGTCTTGAGCAGCACCAGCTGTGTGGGAAAGCCCAGTCTTGCGATGTCGCTCGTTTCCAGCCCGGCGAGGTCGACCTTCTCGGTCACCTTGTAGTACTTGGCGCCGTAGCGGAAGAAGTCCAGGGTCGCGATGAGGTTGCCGCCGTAGCTTGTCAGCGGTGCCATGGCCGCCTGGATCCCGCGGTGGTGAGCCTCGAACGCGGCACAGCGTTCCCGCTTGCGCGCCTTGGTCTTGGCGCTCCCGGGCGCCGCGTCGTCGGGATAGGTGGGGGACAGGAACCGTTTGATGAAGTAGGTCCTGCCGTCACGCTCGGCGAAGGTCCACTCGCTCAACCCGGCGCCGACCACGCGGAAGTCCTCCAGCAGCCGGTAGCCGCCGACCGTGTCGCCCGCCCTCAGGACGTCTGTAGCCGAGGCGCTGGTCACAAGTACTCCTCGTAGTCCGGCTTGTACGCGGCCCACAGCTGCGCCTGTCGTTCCCGCCGGGCGGCGCGCACTTCGGCGACCTTGCGCTCCTGCTCCCGCAGCTCGGTGTCGAGGTCGTCCAGCGGGGTGATCCAGCGCCGTTCGAGCTCGGCCGTGCGCCGGGCGAACAGCGTCCGGAAGCCGTCCTGGTCGGCGCCGAAGCCGAGGGTGGCCATGGCGGCGTCGTCGCCGCTGACCGCGCTGACTGCGGCCTGCACCGCCGTCGACCACGCGTCAGTATCGGGGGCGTCCCGGAGCGCCGCGAGCACGAGGTGCTCGAAGTGCATGGGCGAGGGAAGGTATCCGAAGCACCCGTCGGTGGCCGCGATGACCAGGAACGGCGCGGTCAGCTCGACCTGCCGGTGGTGGATGGTGAACTCCGTGTCGGCGGACAGAGCGTTGCTGACTACCGAGTCCTCCCGCAGGTTGGCCATGGCGTCCCCGTGGTCGCGGATGTCGTCAACGGTCAGCTGCCGGGCGCCGGCATCGGGCTCGAAGACGTACACCCGGGAGTCGCCTGCCCACAGCAGATGGCAGGTCCACCGGTCGCCGCTCGGCTCCTGGCGCTGCAGGGCGGCCAGCGCCATCGTGGTCGGCAGGGCCCGCAGCAGCCGGGAGCGCAGTCCGCTGGCGGGTGCGTTCAGCTCGGCCAGCCGCTCTTGCAGTGCCGACCGCACCGACCGCTGCAGATCCTGCGCGGCCGCCCCGCCGTCCAGGTTCCACTCCGGGTCGAGCAGCGCCACCATCCGCTGCTCGACCACGTCGCGAGCGACCCGGGACGCCAGGTAGGCGCCGGTGCGCGGGCCGTCCGGTGTCTCGTACACCGTGCCGCCGGCGCCACCCATCCCGTCGAAGACGGCGACCAGGCCGAGCTGCCGGCCGTGCCGTACGACGGGGTCGGAGTCCTCGCCCTGCCCGTGGATCTTGTGCAGGTTGAAGCCGAACGACACCTGCGGCCCGGCCCCGGCCGGCCTTACTCCGCGCGGTTCCGGCTGCGTCGTCGCGGATTCCCAGGCGGGCGACGCCGGGGGATCGACGGAGTCGGCGCCGTCGGCGTGGCCGGGCGGCGTCGATGGAGCCGGCTCCGCCGCAGGCCGTGCCTCGAGGTCCTCGGTGCCCGCGGTCTGCTGGCTTTCGCTCACACCGAGTTGCCGATGGAGTCGATGATCGTGCCGTAGTCCACGTCCGACAGGCCACCGCCTGCCTGGGACGGGTGGTGCACGACGTTCTCCCACACCGCGGAGATGTCGCTCCAGCCCGGGCCGTCGGGGGCGAACAGGATCAGCCGCTTGCTGCTGGCGCCCAGCGGGCCCTGCGTGTCCTCCCACAGGTCGGTCAGCGCGCTGAAGTCGCCAGGCACCCGCGTCCGCAGCTCTGCGGGGACGATGGACGGATCCAGCGGGTTTGCCGGCTGGTCGGTCCAGACGACGATGACCTGGCGCCGTCGGTCACCACGGGTCGTCCAGGGTGAGTTCATCGCCAGGGCGACCGCCTCCAGGCCCGACTCGGGGGCGTCGCCGCCACCCTCCGCGATCAGCCCGTTGACGAAGTCGCTGAACGCACTCCGCTCGTCCGGCAGGTGGTAGAACGGTGACTCGTCCATCGCCGCCTCCCCGTCTGCTGCGAAGTCGCGGAAGGCGACGACGCGGACCCGGAGTTCGTCGACGTTCTTGCCCTTCGCGGTGAGGTTGTTCTGCACGTCGTCGTAGAAGCGCAGGGCGTTGGCCTTCACCGCGTCGATGATTGGATCCATGCTGCCGGTGACGTCTATGCAGAACACGATGTCGACGGCGTAGCTCAATCCGCGCGAGGCCGGCGCGGCCAGGCTCGACTGCTCGGCGGCCGCCGTCGCCTCGGCAGCCGCAGGCGCGGGCTCGCTCGCGACCGTGCCGCTTTCGGCCGCGGCCGTCGGTGCCGGCTCCGGACTAGCTGGAGCCGTGGCCTCCGTCGTGCCGGCGACGTCAGGCACGGCGCTGTCCGTCTCGGAGCCAGGTCCAGCTGACATGTCGTCCTCCACAGGTGACGATCTCGGACATTGCGGACACCACGAAGAGTTCCCGTGCGACGCGGCCTACCCGCACCACCCACGGCGACACCACCGGCCCCGAAGTGACGAGTTCCGTGGCGGCATGCCCGACACCGGTTCGGCAGTTGGAGTTCCGGCACTGGCGGCGTCCGACTTGTTGGTCGCGTTGCATGACGGGCCGCCCTGCGCTCGGGACCCGTGGACTCAGCAGCGCTCCATGCGCCGGCCCCACCGTCGTTCGCGGCGGTCATGCCCTCCGCGGGCTCGGCGGCCCATTGGACAGCTCGATTCGGTTGCCGGTCGGGTCGGTGGTCCACGTGGCCAGGAATTCGTGCGTCCCCTCGCCGACTCGGGCGCCTCCACGTCGAGCCCCGGTTGGTGTCGCTATTGGACGGTCTCCCATGGAGTCCAGGTGAGCGCGTTGCTGCGCGAGCTGATCCACGTCCTGCGGACGCGCGAGGGCCCGGTCCGAGAAATTCCCCGACCGGGGGCCTGTTGCGTCGAGCGGGACGGGCAGCGTCAGCAGCTGCAAGATGCTGTCCGGCAGTCACCGCGTGAGATGGTGACCGGGGAGTCGCATTACGTCTGGGGAGTGCGCTGCCGGCTCAAAGTCATCAAGCGGCCCGGGCGGGCACACGTCGAGGTGGACGGAGACCGGCTGCTCATGTACGTCCCAGAGGACGCCGACCTGGACGCGCGCACCAAGCTCCTGCAGGACTGGCAGCGCAAGCAACTCCGGGTACGCATCCCAGCCCTCATCACGCGGTGGGAGCCCATCATCGAACGCTCGGTGACGCGGTGGAGCATCCGGCGGATGAAGACCAAGTGGGGCTCCTGCAATCGGGAGACCGGGCACGTCTGGTTCAACCTCGAGCTGGCTAAGAAACACTCTCGGTGTTTGGAGTACATCGTGGTGCATGAGATGGCGCACCTCCGAGAACGCAGCCACAACGATCGGTTCAGCGCGCTCATGGATCGGTTCATGCCAGACTGGCGGTCACGACGTGACGAGCTAAACGCCTCGCCGCTCGCTCATGAGGAGTGGGATTGATGGCTAGTGCATGGGTGATCCGGGCCGGACGGCTGGGGGAGCGGGATCAGTGGGCGCTTGAGAATGGGATGTCCGGCGGCGGCTGGAAAGAAGTACCGGACCTAAGCGCCTGCGCTACCCGCGAGGACATTGGCAAGATCGTAGAAGCTGCCTTCCCAACCGCCTCTCCTGCCACGCGGAACAATATCGTCGGACAGCTCTGGGCTCTTCGGCATCGCATCCAGAAGGGCGACCTCCTGGCGATGCCGCTCAAGACAACCAAGCAGATCGCCCTAGGTCACGTGACGGCGGGCTATCTGTACAAGGCTGACGAGCCTGACCCGAATAAGCGACATGTGGTGAGGGTGGCGTGGCAGCGGACCGATCTTCCTCGCACAGCCGTGAAACAAGATCTTCTGTTCACCTTGGGCAGTGCGATGTCGATCTTCGCGCCGAGCAAGAACAACGCCGTCGCGCGGCTCGAGTCACTACTCCTTAAGGGAACGGATCCGGGCAGTGTCTCGGTCTCGGCCGGTCCTCGGTCAAAATCAGCCTCCAGACGCAAGGAGGAGGGTTCGACAGCGTCCGACGTGGATGAGCCGGAGCTTGCAGCTGACATCGAGCAGGTTGCCCTCGACCGCATCGCGACCCGGATTGCCGAGGAATTCGCCGGCCACGACCTCGCAACGCTGGTCACGGCCATTCTCACTGCTGAGGGCTTCTACTGTGAACAAGCGCCCCCCGGTCCCGACGGAGGCATAGACATCACGGCCGGCAGCGGGCTGTTGGGCCTCGACAGCCCACGCCTCTTGGTCCAGGTCAAGTCAGGCGCCCAGGTCGGCGCGCCAGTTGTCGCGCAGCTGCATGGCGTCATGACCACGCATGGTGCTGACCAAGGCCTACTGGTGGCTTGGGGTGGGGTGACACGGCAGGCCCGCGACGCGTTGAAGAACCAGCACTTGAGGGTGCGACTCTGGGAGGCCCCGGATGTCGTCGATGCTGTCCTTCGGAACTACGACCGATTGCCCGAAGACATCCGAGCCAAGCTTCCACTCCGTAGGGTCTGGGTCTTGAGCGATGGACAACTATAGGACGCCTCAGTGACGTCGGCGACGTGATCGACTTTGGTATAATTGAATGGTTCGTCCGTCGATTATGAGGCCTAGGAGTTTCGTGACCGCGCTCGAAGAGATGCTAAACCGCTACAAAGAACCATCGAGCCCAACGGAGCAAGACAAACAGGATCGCGCCGAGCGGATGGTTCGTGACGGTGTGGCGGCGTGGAGCGGCTTCAACGGCGTATCAATTCGCTACTTGCCGAAAGGCTCGTACAAGAACAACACCAACGTCAAGGCCGATAGCGACGTAGACATTGCTGTTATTGACACCGATCTTTACTATTACGATACAAGCCTGCTGACCCCGGCAGATCAAGCTGCGATCAGCGGCGGGGGAGTAGCCTCAGCGTCGCCATTGCAGGGGATGCGGTTGCGGACGGAGCTTGAAAAGGCACTTACTGCTAAGTTCGGCTCGGCGTGTGATACGTCCGGAAAGACCGCGATCACGATTACGGAGAACTCTGGCCGAGTGAGCGCTGACGCAGTACCCTCTTTTCCCTTCTGGTTGTACTACTACGATGCATTGGGTCGAGTCACGCATGTCGAGGGCACTAAGACTTTTCGCAAGGACGGCTCGCAAGTAGTCAACTATCCGGAGCAGCAGTACACCAACGGTGTAGCCAAGAACCAAGCGACCGGCCGGCGCTACAAGTTCCTCGTGCGCATCCTTAAGCGCCTGGAGAACGATCTAGTGAAGGCCGGCAAGTTGACCGAGCTTCCCAGCTATTTTATGGAGTGCCTCGTCTACTGCGTGCCGAACAGTCAGTTTGGCCATAGGACTGACACCGCTGACGGATGACCTAAAGGCAGTATTGGTCCATATCTACAGTGCGACCGATGTCGGCGGCCCGGCGGCGTCGTGGTATGAGCCAAATGAGATCAAGCAGCTCTTTGGCGGCGGCCAGCCGTGGACGATGAGAGATGCGCGCAATCTGACAGGGCTCGCCTGGAGTCACTTAGGTCTCGGTTCGTAATCGATGATTGAGCGCAAGACAATCCAGATAATTGTTGCCATTGTAGCTGCTGTCTGGCTCATCTTTGCACTCCTCGAGGGTCAACCACTTTTGCCGACGCCGCTTAAGCTGTATTCGGTTGGCGTCACGGCCGCGACCTTCGCCTTCTTGGCCTACGAGCGCTATCTTTGGAAATGGCCACTGGTACGTCGCTTTACTGGCTTACCTAACCTCGACGGCACCTGGCGCGGTACACTCGTCTCGTCGTACCTTCGCGACGGCCAGCCAATCCCGCCGATCCCGACAGTACTTCGGATCAAACAGACCGCGGCCTCGATAAGCGTAACGTTGATGACGGCCGAGTCGTCATCAATCAGCGAACAGGCCAAGCTGATTAGGGAGGCCGATGGCCGGTGGCGTCTTAGCTGGCTCTACGCCAATACTCCGCGCCAGAGCGTACGGCACCGAAGCGAGCGTCATCAGGGCGCCTGCTATCTGTACATCGGCAGCAGCAGTGCGGATGGGCTCCGCGGAGAATATTTTACGGACCGACTGACTCTGGGCGAGCTCCACATGACTGAATGGAGTAGCCACAAGCATGATTCTGCCGACAGCGCCCTAGCTGGTGGTGACTTTCGGGCGCCGAGGCCGTTTGCTGATTCATAGGAACATCAGACAGTCTTCAGGGGCTCAGGGCGCGGCTGTACACGCCGTGCGTGCTCTCCGTCAGCGAAGTGGTGCGTCGGCACGTCCCGGATGGTTCCCCGATCGCGTCACTACGCCAGTGTTGGCCGAGCCCAGAATTCATGGCGTGCCAGTCAGTCGTCGTCCCCCACCTCGGTTCGTATCGCCGGGGCGTGGATCAGAAGGGATGCCGCGCAAAATAGGCGCCGAAGAGAAGCGAATGGACCCGTGATTGCCATGACTGTGCTGTCGAACTCCTCAGCGTAGCGCTTTCGTAATGGCTCAGGAGCCGCGATTACAGCGGCTAGAGTGACTAGCCATAGGCTGAGGTTGGCCACTCGAGCCGGTGGCACATCCCGAAATTGAGCCGTATTTAGTTGCCGGACCGCCGAGATCGAGGCAATTGCAACGGGATGACCGCAGGCGAGAAAGCCGAACAGGCCACCTGCAACCATGCCGATTAGGCTCATGACTGAAGTGGAGTAGGGCGCTGAAAAATCATCTGCGAAATCCGCGCCTATCCATGCCCCAATAAACGCGCCCATGGCCAAGCCGGGAAGCGATCTACGGAGGACAGTTCCGCTGCGTAGCGATGCCACAACTCCGAGTACTGCCCCGATGGTCATCCCCAGAAAGGCGTGTGGTCCGCTTGTTCCGCCGAGATCGCCAAAACGAGTGCCGACGAAGGCTCCAACGGTGAGGCCGAGTATGGGGGGGTTGAGGCGCGGGGACCACGCTTTCGTGCTGATCACCCAGCCGATGAGTCCACCCGCAACCATTCCAACGATGCCTCCTCTAGCAGCATCGAATGACTTGACCGCATAATAGGCCACCTCACCGCCAGCCCAGGCGCCCGCGCAGCCGCCGATCAAACAACCCCACGCGGCCTTGCGTTTGCTATCCGACCCCAGCCTCCAGCCGGTCAGCAGCCCAAATATTCCCACAGTGACCGGGCCGATTAGCTGCGGTCTGCCGAGGCTGCCTTGGTAGTAGATGCTGTTGTTGAATGCGGAATGGCCTATCAGGGCGCCTACTGCGCCGCCGAGGCCCGCGAGACCATAATGAGTACGACCGCCGAGTCCGATAATCACGCCAAGGCAACTCCCGACGAGAGCGCCGACGAGACCCCACAGGTCGGGCCCGGAGGTTCCTGCAATGCAATCAGTGGATAAGCATCCGAATACTCCGGCGTAGGCTCCGGTATAGGCGCCGACCGCTAGGCCGGCAGCAGCCGTCCGAAGTCGGGTTGGGCCTGATCGACCGGCCCAAGCGAGGCCGACTGCTCCGCCTAGCGCTGGCCAGAGAACTTCCACTGCCCATCCGCCGCCTAAACCCCGGCTAATACCGATATCATATGCCCAAATACCGACGGAGCAGCCTACAGCGGTGCCCAGTCCGACCTTACCTAGCCACGGTCGAGTATGCCGATGGCGCCAGGCCGCTAGTCCAATCCCGGTTCCCACTAAGGCCCCGACCAGTGGGGAAGTCACCGGTCTAAGCACGATTGAATTGTAGTCATCTAGGTAGAGCCCGGTGGTCCCTCCGACGGCGAAGCCTAGAGCCGAATAGCCAAGCCACGGCGCCTCAGATCGCCTTCGTTCCAGATTCTTGACGGCGAGCCCCACGAATCCACCACCGACTGATCCGAATAGCGACGCGAGCGCTATCATTACCAGTGCAGCATCACTGGTGAATAAGAAAGGTATGCCGCACAAACCGAGAGATCCGCCAGCCAGCAAACCCACAATGATCGTGCGACTCAGCACTTGTGCCAGTCTGGCGGCGACCAGGCCAAAGAGTAGCGAAGTTCCTATGCCGGCGAGTCCCAATGCCGCCGGAGAGATGTTCAGGTTCAGAAGATACTGAGAGTTATAGGACGCGACGAAGACCCAAGGGCATGTGGAGAATCCCACCGCCAGACAGAGTCCACGCCCGACGAGACGGTTGGGTTTCGAAGCCGACTGGCTTCTAAGATTGTTCATTGCCTTTTGGCGTTGCCGTTGGAACCTTCCATGCAAGGCCGAGCATCATGTCCCCTCTCGTTCTGGGGCGCGATTGCTTGCGACATCGGGATCTCCGATGCAGTTGCTAGGACTCGCCGGAGTATCGGGGTGGCGGCTAGGATCCCAATAGCGGCTGCGAGCTTCGTGAGTTGGCCCGGTATGTCATTTATAGTAGCTGTGAATTCCTCTGCATACCGGATGCTAGCCTCCGGTTGGTTGAGTCTGCGAGCCGCGTAGCGCACGACCCTGACAGAGAGCCATGTAGCCCAGCCGCCAAGCTCAGCCAACACCAATGGGATGACAATGGCAGGAATCCAAAGCGAGCTCATACGGCACCACCTGGAAGAGGATCGGCCCACCAAATACCGCGGCTCCGGCGTTCTACAACCAGTGCTCGGGCCCGAGCCATCCCCTCCGGCGTGAGCCGATAGAACCGACGTCGCGGTCCACGGGACGCAGCTTCTGTCTCTTCCCAGAATGAGGTGACCCAGCCGATCCGCTCAAGACGTGCCAGAATTGGAAAGGTACTTCCAGTTGCGAGTCCGGCCTTCCTAGCTATCGCTAGGCCGTAGTGCTCAACGTCCTCGTCCAGGAGCACGTCTAGCACGTCTAACGTCGCAGGAGTGATGCGCGAGAGCTCGCCCATGGCTCTAGGCTAGATATGTAGAGATAGACCGTCAAGCTAGGCGACTGCTCGAGCACGGTGTAGGCCTCAGGTCGACCGGGTCTGTTGCTCCTGGTGGTGGATCCTGGCTGAGGAGGCTGGGCGGTACAGCGACCTCGTAGCGTCGATCCGTCTGTTCCTGCACGGGGGCCACCAACTGTGACCTGCGGACCCTGCTCGCCGACCTCCTCGGCCGCCACCACAACGTGGTCTCCTCCGGACATGTCTGGTGGATCATGGCTGCCCTTGCTGTGCTCGCATTGCCGAGCTTGGCGCTGGTCAGGAGCTGCTTCCTCGGCTTGATCGCCTACTGCTTGGCTTCGGAGCGGTGTCGGACGCACTCTGGACCGCCACGCTGCCGAACATCCCGGCGATGGCCTCCTGTCGCGCCCTGGCCTCCTGCTCGATCTGCTCCCGCACCGCGGCAGCCTTCTCGATCAGTTCTGGGTCCTGTTGCGCAGCGTCCACTCGGTCGCGGATGGCCTGGACAATCTCGCCTTGTAGGCTGCTCTCGCGGAGCTGCGAGATGAAGGACAGCTTGGCGTGTAACTCGTTGTCTACCCGGATGCCCAGTGTCTTGTACTGCCGGGCCTCGACGCCGCTCAGTTCTTGCTGGCCGGCCGGCGCAGCCTCGTCGGGTACCGGCGAAACCGACGCCTCAAGGCATTGTTACTGGTTCTTGTTCCATAGTGTGTTCTCCTTGCTTATTGTTCTTCTTCACCTTCGTCCGTTGGCTCGTTGAGGTCGAAGATCCAGACACCGCGCTTGTGCTCGCTGACCTGGAGTTCCAGCGCCCGGTCGGCGGCATAGTGCTCGACGTCGAGCGTGACGTACTGCCGGAGCACGGCCGGGGCCTTGTCCGCCATCCACTGCGCCCGCACCTCGTAGGTGCCGGCTTGGCGGAGTTCGTGCTCAGCAAACGCCGTGAGCGACGGCCACTCACCTCTGAACTGCTTGTCGGGTTCCAGAACCGGGACAGCCGGGTGAGCTGCGCGTTCATGCGGCTGGCTGGTACTCATTGAGCAGGCCGCCGAGAACGGTTCTGCGGGTGATCCGTGGGGCTGGTCGGGCCGGGATCGGTTGGTCCGGTCGTGGTGGGCGGAGTTGGCGGGCCCGGTGTGGGCGCTGGCCGTTGTAGTGCCGGGCGTAGGCAGTCAGCACGTACCGCAGGTGACGTTCGCCGACGATCAGCAGCCGGTCGGTGAGCTCGGTGCGCACAGTGAGCACAAACCGCTCGGCGAAGGCGTTCGCGCGCGGACAGCGCGGCGGAATCTTGAGCACCGTGATGCCGGCGTCGGCGAACATAGCGTCGAAGGCGGCGGTGAACTGGCCGGCCCGGTCCCGGACCAGATACCTAAACACGGCCGCCCGCTCGCCCAGTTCCAGCAGCAGATTCCGCCCTTGCTGGACCGTCCACGGCCCGTCGGGGTTAGCGGTGACACCCAGAATGTGCACGCAGCGGGACTCGACCTCGACCGCGAACAGCACGTAGAGACAACGCAGGGTCACGGTCTCCACGCAGAAGAAGTCGACCGCGAGCACCCCCGAGGCCTGCGTGCGCAGGAACTGCCGCCAGCTGAGATCCCGGCGGCGACTCGGCGCTGACGGGATCCGGGCCCGCTTGAGGATTCGGCGGATGGTCGACGCGCTGACCCGGTAACCCAGTTTGAGCAGCTCGCCCTGCACCCGCTTGTAGCCCCACGACCTGTTCTCCCGGGCCAGCCGTTCGATCAGCGTCGCAACCTCGTCCGGCAGCGGTGGCCGGCCGACCCGATTCCGGTAGGTCCAGTGCCCCGCGACCAGGCGACGATGCCAGCGCAGCACCGTGCCCGGCGTGACCAACCGGTGGCTGCGCACCGGGCTCGGCAGCCGCTGGATCAGCGCGGCCAGGACCGCCCGGTCGGCCCAGCCCAACCGCGGCCGTGGGTTGATTCGCCGCAGCACCGCCACCTCATGGCGCAAGACCAGCAGTTCGGCGTCTTTGGACGCCGCCGAACGGGAGAGCAGCACCAGCCAACCGACCAGTCGGACGAAGATCAAGTACAGCAGCCGCAGCGACACGGCCGACGATCATCCCGGAGCGCCCTCGACACCCTTCCCGCAGGTCATCGGCTTGCGCCGTGTTCTGGAACCCCACAGGGTGTGGTTGGCGCGGGCCGTGGAGTCGGGCGGTCCCGTACGACTATCGACTGTTCATGTGACTGGAAGCCGTCAGACATTGAGCGCGGATATCGCTGAACCCGAGGCCTTCACCGAAACGGTTTCGGTCGCCTGTCCGGTTTCGTCCGGTTCGACCGAGGTTGTGGATCGAGCACCGTCCGAGCACCGAACCCACCCGGCGCGTGTCCCGAACCCGATGATCGTCATGACCAGCGGACTTCACGCCGCCCCGGATTCGGCCACCGAGCACCGTTCGAGCACCGATCAGTCCACTCGGGACACTCAAACGATCTTGCTCGCTGCAAACCTGCAGGTCAGGGCCTTGCTCCGGGTGCGCCGCCAGGGACTCGAACCCCGAACCCGCGGATTAAGAGTCCGCTGCTCTGCCAATTGAGCTAGCGGCGCATCGGGGGAGAAGGTTACCAGGTCGGCTGGGCGGGTTGCGCGATGGGTCGCCGTGTCGCGCGGTGCTCACAGCAAGGGGTGGCAGCATACGTATACCCGGCGGTCGGCAGGAGGCTTTGGCGTGGGTTCACAGGGCGGAACGCGCAGGTCACTGATCGTGCGGTGGCTCGTGGGGCTCGTCGTGGTGGTGGCCGGGGTGGCCGGGTGCACATCCGGCTCGGGCTCGGGCTCCGGGAGCGGTCCCGGGGGTGGTCAGGCCGCGGGAGGCCTGGTGCCGGGCGGGGGTGAGAAGACCTCCGCGGCGGCCGATCTGGCGAGCGTCGCCGTGGTCCCGGCCTCCGATGCCGACGCGGTCGCGCCCGCGGACCCGGTCAAGGTCACGGCCACCGGCGGCACGCTGGCCTCGGTCACCGTCTCCGGCAGCGGCGGCGACGTGAAGGGCGCGCTCAACGCCGACAAGACCGTCTGGACCTCGACCGACAAGCTCGGCTTCGGTGCCCGCTACACCGTCTCCGCGGTCGCCACCAACGCCAGCGGCCAGAAGACGACGAAGAGCAGCGCGTTCACCACCGCCACGGCGTCAAGGACGGTCTTCCCCGCGGTGTCCCCGCTCGGCGGCATGACCGTCGGCGTCGGCATGCCGGTACGGGTCTTCTTCGACAACCCGGTCACCGACCGCAAGACCGCGCTGGCCGGGATGAAGGTCACCACCTCGGTGCCGACGGTCGGCGCGTGGCACTGGTTCTCCGCCACCGAGGTGCACTGGCGGCCCCAGACGTACTGGAAGCCCGGTACCAAGGTCGCCCTGGACACCGACCTGCGCGGCGTGTCGCTCGGCCCGGGTACGTACGGGAGTGTCAACGCCGACCGGCACATCGCGTTCTCCATCGGCGCCTCGCACGTCAGCATCGCCGACGCGAAGACCCACCGGATGAAGGTGTGGATCAACGGCAAGCTGACCAAGGACTTCCCGGCCAGCCTGGGCAAGCAGGTCCAGGGCCGCTACTCCCACAGCGGCGTGCACATCGTCACCGACAAGAAGGCGTCGATGACGATGGACTCCACGACGTTCGGGCTGGCGCTGGACGCGGGCGGCTACAAGGTTCCGGTGAAGTTCGCGACCCGCATCTCCAACAGCGGCGAGTTCGTGCACTCGGCGCCGTGGTCGGTCGCCCAGCAGGGCAAGGAGAACGTTTCACACGGGTGCGTGAACCTGGCGCCCGCGAGCGCGCAGTGGTTCTACGGAATCTCCCAGCCGGGTGACGTCGTGCAGATCACCGGGACGCCGGTCCCGCTGACGGGCAAGGACACGGACATCCCGGACTGGACGATTCCGTGGAGCCAATGGGGTGAGTGATGGGGCTCGAACCCACGACACCCAGGACCACAACCTGGTGCTCTACCAACTGAGCTACACCCACCATTGCACGAACCGGTCCATCGTACCGGCTCAGTCGGG
>Ga0068856_100003046_pt1 | contig 17147 bp, 18 predicted proteins | sample KBSCornC62_FD_66595 | JGI IMG/M metagenome (GOLD analysis project Ga0068856, IMG submission 66595) | Corn rhizosphere microbial communities from Kellogg Biological Station, Michigan, USA - KBS Corn C6-2 | ecosystem: Host-associated > Plants > Roots > Rhizosphere > Soil ...
GGGACTCCAGCGCGCGCCATGTGCCGCATATTGTCCAGATCGACGCCGAGGTCGAAAGCTGGGCTGGCGGCGCTTCAGCCACCGGAGTCGGTTCAGGCGGAATGCAAACCAAGATGGCAGCGGCCAAGATCGCCAGCAGTTTCGGCTGCGCGACTATCATAGCTTCCGGGCACTCCGATCATCCCCTAACAGGGTTGGCTTCGGGCGCCGCACGGTCAACTGTCATCGATGCGTCCGGATCGCCTGCCAGCGCATACAAGCAATGGATCGCCGGAACGCTGGTTCCGGCAGGAAACATCACCGTCGATGATGGCGCGATCAAAGCACTCGCGTCGGGAAAGAGCCTGCTGCCCTCGGGCGCCCGCAAAGTCGAGGGCAGTTTCGAGCGCGGCGTCTGCCTCCGCGTTCTGGCTGCCGACGGGCGCGAGGTGGCGCGCGGCATCACCGCGTACACATCGCGGGAAACGAAAGCGATCCTCGGCTGCGCGAGCTCCGAAATTGAAGCACGCCTCGGCTATGGCGGCCCCGATGAACTCATCCACCGCAACGATCTGGTGCTGATGTGAACCTCCAGGACGATATGCTCCAGATGGGTCGCGCGGCTCGGCGAGCGGCGGAGGCGCTGCGTTCCGCGCCCGCGGAGCAGCGTAGCAACGCCATCCGGGCGATGGCGAAGCATGTCCGCAGCCGCGCCTCCCAAATCCTCGCCGCAAACGCCGAGGACGTGGCGAACGCGACCAACATGGTGGACCGGCTGATGCTCAATCCTGACAGGGTCGAGGGCATCACAACAGCGCTTGAGGAAGTGGCCGCGCTTCCCGATCCGGTCGGTAAAGTCACCGAAAGCTGGACGCGCCCCAACGGTCTCGAAATTTCGCGAGTGCGTACCCCCATCGGCGTGATCGGGATGGTCTACGAAAGCCGGCCTAACGTTACCGCGGACGCCGCCGCGATTTGCATGCGCTCCGGCAATGCGATCATCCTACGCTCAGGATCCGAAGCGCTGCGGAGCGCTGTGGCAATCCACGCAGCGCTCGCCGCGGGCCTCCAAGATATTGGATTGCCGTCGAGTGCGGTGCAAATCGTACCGACTGCGGACCGCCATGCCGTTGGACTGATGCTTCAGGGTTTGGGTGGAGCAATCGACCTCATCATCCCGCGCGGCGGCAAGACGTTGGTGGAGAGGGTCACGAAGGAAGCACGCGTGCCCGTGCTCGGTCATCTCGAAGGCGTCTGCCACACCTACGTCCACGCCTCTGCCGATCCGGAAATGGCAGCCAGCATCGTCCGTAATGCAAAGCTAAGACGCGTTTCGGTCTGCGGTTCCACGGAGACCCTGCTGATCGATCGGGAGGCTGCGCCCGCGCTCCTGCCGCAGATCGCCGATGCACTCGATGGCTGCGAGCTTCGCGGTGACGAAACTGCGGCTGCGATTGTGCCGATGCCACCCGCGACCGAAGCTGATTGGCACACCGAATATCTCGCGCCCATCCTGGCCGTGAAGACGGTTGGCGGGATTGAAGACGCGATCGCTCATATCGCCCGCTACGGCACCGGCCACACCGAAGCGATCGTCGCTGAGGACACGGAGGCAGCCGAGCACTTTCTATCGGAAGTCGACAGCGCAATCGTCATCTGGAACGCTTCGACCCAATATGCCGACGGCGGCGAGTTCGGCTTCGGAGCCGAAATCGGCATAGCGACCGGAAAGCTTCACGCCCGGGGTCCGGTCGGACCCGAGCAACTCACCTCATTCAAATATCAGGTTCGCGGATCAGGTCAGGTTCGCCCCTGAACAATTGCCGTTTCCAACCGTTCTTAAACCCATGAAACGGAAGGAGAACTGTAATGGATGATCGTGATACTCGAACCGGAATCGACCAAGATCGAACCGAGGGCAGCATGAAGCAGGCCGGCGGCAAGCTGAAGGAAGGCGCCGGCGCTCTCTTTGGCGATGAGAAGCTCAAGAACGAGGGCCGCGCCGACAAGGCGGAAGGCAAACTTCAGAATGCCTGGGGCAGCATGAAGGATACTGCGCGCGACCTCGCTGACGACGAGGCATAAAGCTCTGTATATCCAAGGAATCGGCGCTCGCCTCCCCGGCGGGCGCCTTTTTTTCACCCGATCCTGCAGTGACGTGGGATTGTTGCGCTCATCTCCTACATGACTACTATCGAAAGTTAGCAACGAAGGAGAAGACGGATCAAAATGTTGGGAAAAGTGAATGCAGTCGTCGCCGCCGTCCTGCTCTCGAGCGGAGCCTGCGCGCTCGCGCAGACGCCAGTGGTCCAGCCTGGAATGCAGGTTGTCGATACTGCCGGGAGGCCGGTCGGCGTCGTTACATCGATGAAGGGCGCAAACGTGGTTCTCAAGACCGACAAGCACGAAGTCCAGTTGCCCGCGAGCTCGTTCACACCGAGCAACGGCAAGCTCCTGTTCGGGATGAGCCAGGTGCAGGTCGATGCTGCAGCGGAACAGGCCGTCGCCGAGGGCCAAGCAGCGATCAAGCCAGGGGCTGAAGTGTACGGAATGAGCGGAACCCTGGCCGGAACCATCGATTCAATGGACGAGCAATATGTCACGATCAAACTGACCAGCGGAGAACTCGTTCGCGTACCCAAGAGCGGAGTCGCTGCAGGGAGCGGGAAAGTGATAGTCGGCGCGACCGTGGAACAGCTCAAGGCGGGCGCTGCGCAGGCTTCGGCCGCACCAGCGACTGCCCCGTCCGACAGCGGCAGCTGACCAAAAAGGGTTGGACAATTCGCCGCCTTGTAGGATTGGTGCGGCATGCCCCAGGGAAGAATTCGAATAGGCATCGGCGGTTGGACCTATCCGCCCTGGCGGGGGGTATTTTATCCCGAGCGCCTGCCGCAGAAGCGGGAACTGGAGTACGCCTCGCAGCGGCTGTCTGCGATAGAGATCAACTCCACCTTTTACGGTCGCCAGAGCGAAAAGAGCTGGAGGACGTGGGGCGAGACTGTGCCCGACGGATTCCAGTTCGCGATCAAGGGCTCACGGTTTTGCGTCACTCGAAGCCGCTTGCGTGAGGGAGCGGAAGGAATCGGCAATTTCTTCGGACAAGGATTCGTCGCCCTCGGACCGAAGCTCGGGCCCATCCTCTGGCAATTTGCGCCTCGGCGAACATTCGACGCGGATGACCTCGGCGGCTTCCTGAAACTGCTTCCGGAAGAGGTTGAGGGGGTACAGATTCGCCACGCGATAGAACCGAGACATGAAAGCTTTCGCGACGAGAAATTCTTCCAGCTCTGCCGGGATCGCAACATTGCCGTCGTTCTTGAAGATTCGGACGAATACCCGACCATCGACATCGACACCGCCGATTTCGCCTACGCACGGCTGCAGCGAATGAGGGAGGAGATTCCGAACGGCTACGCCGAAGACGCGCTGGACGGTTTTGCAAACCAGGCTGCGTGTTTGTCTAAGGGTGGACGCGACGCCTACATCTTCATGATCAATGGAGCGAAAGTCCGAGCGCCTGCCGCCGCTGTCGCCCTGTCGCACCGGCTCGCCGTTTGATTTGCGTTAACAGCACGAAAGTGCTTGAACAGATGCAGGAACGACGCCGCATCTGCTGGCGTCTCCGCCTAGTTGGGCGACGCCGTTCCATTGAAGCGACGGCCGGGGGGCCGCCGTCAATGGGGTAACCGAAAATGCAAAAACTGATGTTGGCCGCGCTCGGCGCGGTGACAATGGCTGCGGCTGTGCCGACCGCCGCTCAGGAACTACCGCTGAATCCGGGCGATTATTGGGATGTCACATCCGTCAAGATCGATGACGGGCACTTCGGGGAATATGCGGATTTCCTCGCCGATAAATTCCGCAAGACCAACGAGTTTGCGAAATCCAAAGGCTGGATCAAAGGCTATCACATTCTTTCGAACGTCAATCCACGCAATGGCGAGGCCGACCTTTATCTGGTGACGATCTTCGATCACGTGCCGACCGCAACCGAGCAGATGGCACGCGATAAGGAAATGAACGCGTATCTCGCGAGCGACGATCGCAAGGAACTCGCCGGCAGCGGCGCTCGTGCGACCTATCGCCACATCACAGAAGACGAACTCCTCCAGGAAATGACCTGGGCGCATTGATCATACGTCGGAGCGCCGTGCATTGCGCGGCGCTTCGCCTTTCGCCATGACGCGCGGATGCCCACTGACACACAGCCGGTCCGGATAGCGCTGGTCGCACCGAATGGGCGGATGGGAAAAGCTATCGCGGCGGCTGCACTCGGCGATGGTAATGCCGAAATCGACAATGAAGCTGCTGACGTACTGGTCGATTTCTCCTCCCCCGACGCCCTGCAATCCAGCCTGCAGAGAGCAGTTGCGGCAGGCATTCCCATCCTGATCGGCACGACGGGATTGGGCGAAGACGCCAACGCGCAGATCGAACAAGCTGCCGCCGAAGTCGCCGTTCTACGCGCGGCAAACACATCGCTGGGCATCGCCATCCTCTCCGACCTCGTCGAGCGGGCGGCGCATGTGCTGGGGCCGGATTGGGATATCGAAATCCTCGAAATGCATCATCGGCACAAGGCGGATGCCCCGTCCGGGACCGCCCTGGCATTAGGAAAGGCGGCGGCTCGAGGCCGCGGGTTGCCAATGCGGGCCGACCGCGGGCGCGACGGCACCGGGCTAAAGCGCTCGGAAGGCTCTGTAGGCTTTGCGGCAATGCGCGGTGGCACGGTCGCGGGCGATCACGATGTCATCTTCGCCGGTCCTGATGAACGTTTGATTCTATCGCACCGCGCGGAAAACCGGATGATCTTTGCCCGGGGAGCGCTCGCCGCCGCCAAGTTCCTGATCGGCAAGCCAGCCGGTGTTTACTCGATGCGCGACGTCATTTCCGCCTCGTGAAAAAGGAGGAGGTTTTCGAATTCTTCCGGCGCTTGGCCGAGGACGATCCTTCACCCACTACGGAGCTGGAATTCTCCAACCCGTACACTTTACTTGTCGCCGTGGTGTTGTCGGCACAGGCGACTGACGTCAGCGTAAACGCCGCGTGCCGGCCGCTGTTCGCGAAAGTGACGAGACCGCAGCAGATGGTCGATCTCGGCGAAGACGCCCTTCGCCAGCAGATCAAGACCATTGGGCTGTTCAACACCAAGGCGAAGAACGTGATCGCCTTGTCGGAGGCGCTAATCCAAGATTTCGGCGGTCAGATCCCGCGCACCCGCGACGAGCTTCAGACGCTGCCCGGCGTTGGCCGCAAGACGGCGAATGTGGTCCTCAATACCGCTTTCGGCGAGGAAACCTTTGCCGTCGATACCCACGTCTTCCGGGTAAGCAACCGCACCGGCCTCGCGCCGGGAAAGACTCCCGAGGAGGTTGAAGGGAAGCTCGAAAAAATCGTCCCGCAGCCCTTTCGCCGGAACGCGCATCACTGGCTAATTCTTCATGGCCGCTATGTATGCAAAGCACGGACGCCGGAGTGCTGGAGATGCGTAGTCGCGGACCTCTGCCGCTTCAAACCCAAGACTCCTATGCCCAAGTCCGCTCGAAACGCGAGCCCAGCGTCGTCAGCAGCTCGTACTGGCTGAGGCCGGAAGCTTCGGCAGCCGTCGGCAGATCGTAGTCGAGTTCAATCCACTCGCCCTCTTTCAGCTCCGGAGCCGCATCGCAGCCCAGCGCGATCAAATCCATCGATACTCGGCCGAGCACCGGCAGCGTAAACTCGCCAGCGAAAGCGTTTCCGCGCGATGAAAACCCGCGCAGATAGCCATCGGCATAGCCGATGTTGACAATTGCTGCTTCGGTGTCGGCGGCCGCGGTGAACGTCGCGCCATAGCCGCAGGTTTCGCCGGCGCGAATGGTGCGGCGCTGCACGACCTCCGCTTCGACGCGAGCGACCTGGCGGATGTTGCCCTCCGCCTCGCGCCGGGGAACACCGCCGTAAACGGCGAGCCCAGGGCGCACCAGGTCGAAGCTGTAATCACGGCCGAGGCAAATCCCGGCGGAATTGGCAATCGCATAGCGCTTGGCCGGGATTGCGGCCCTAACCCCGCGAAAGCGCTGCAGCTGGCGCGCATTCATTGGCGAGTCTTCGTCGGCGCAAGCGAGATGGCTGTGCAACGTATCGATCGCGAGGCCTTGCAGAGCGGCCGCCTCTTCGGGGCGCAGCCCCAGTCGGTTCATGCCGGTGTCGATCATAACGTCGCAGGGCCGCTCGGGCGCGATCTGCTTCCAGCGCGCTACCTGCTGGATACTGTTGAGCACCGGGCGGGCGGATGAGTTGAGGGCTGCTTCAGTGTCGGCGGGTCCGATACCATGGAGGACAAAGACGGCAGCATCCCCCGGAACCTCGGCCAGCCCATCGGCCTCGGCCCAGGTCGAGACGAAAAAATTGCGGCAGCCCGCCTCGTATAGCGCTTTCAGCGTCTCCTTCGCGCCGAGACCATAACCATCCGCCTTGATCGCCGCGCCGGCGGGCACTCCGGCTCGGTCTTCAAGCCAGCGCCAGTTGGACTGGAGCGCGGCTCGGTCAATTTTCAGCCGGAGGGGGCGGTGCATGCTGCTGCCGTAATCGCGCTATTCCCCCTCGTCGAGGTTCGCTTTCGCAGAGACGCTCAAGACCCGTCCCCCGGAAGCGCCTTGATCGCCTCTTCCCAATTTCTGCCGTCAAACGCCTCAATGGCAAGCTCGACCGGTTCGTCGAGGCAGTTGACGTTGATGCTCCACGAGTCAGGGTGTGATCGCGGCTGATAAAAGCTCTTCACGCCGCATCGCCCGCAGAACAGATGTTCAGCGGCACCAGTCCCGAACCGGTAGCTGACGAGGGCGCCCCTGCCGCTCACCAGTTGGAATTGCTCGTGCAAAACGATGACGTGGAGGAAACCCGTCATCGTACAGACGGAGCAGTTGCAATCGAGCGCCGGCACCGGCGTGTCGGGCAATTCCGCTTCAAACCGAACAGCTCGGCAATGGCAGCCGCCGCTCACTTTCACTTTCTTTCTCCGAACAGTCGCGCAATCGCGGCCCTTCCGCTCGCCCATGCGCCATGCAGGGTCGCATAATCGCTTTCCGAGCAGGCTTCCCCAGCAAAGGCCAGTCGCTCGTTGACCGGTTCGGCGAGCGCCGCGCGGGCGCCGTGCTGGCCCGGACGCGCATAGCTATACGAGCCGCAGACGAACGGGTGCCGTTGCCAATCGGAACACGTGATCGGACGAAGGCCTCGCGCGAAGTCGGTTCCGAGCAGCTTACCCAGCTCCCCGCGGGCCTTCGCCTCGATATCATCAGGCGTGATCCCGTTCAGCCAATCGCCGCCGAAGAAGCATTCGATCGCCGGCATCGACAGCGGCCGAAGCATGTAGCTCCCGGTGTCGGCGCTTCGCGGATTGCCCAAGAGATGGCCGCCCGACGGAAAGGCAGCAGGATCGGGTAGCTCGAAGAAGAACTTCTCGACGTGCCCCAACGGCAGCTGTGACGCAGCATGCAGCCAGGGATCGGCTGCTGGCGCAAAGCCGATCGCGCCCGACGCGAGAATGCTGGTTGGCACCGCGACAATCACATGCTTTGCCTCGATCTCCCCTCGGTGGGAAACCAGCCGGAGGCCGCTGGCCAGCAACTCGACTTTCCGGATCGGACAATTGGTACGAATATCGAGACCGCTCGCAAGCGCTTCCACGAAGGATCCAAGGCCACTGCGAATCCGCCAATTCTGGTCTCCCGACGCGTCCCAATAGGCGGCGAAATCGGCAGCCGAGACGTTGGCCAAACCCGTCCCGTTTAGGAAATTCGAGAGTGCGTCGAGAGCGCCGTTCCACTCGTTACCCGGCGCCAAGGCGTCGCTTGCCCGATCGCTTAGCGGCGGATCAGTTGTGAGCCGCTGAGTAAAGTCTTCTATTGCAGCACGTGCTTCCGCCTGCTCTTCCCTTGCGATTCCCAAATCGTGATATTGCTCGCGCCATCGCGTCTGTGATCGGTCGATCCGAACATTTAGCTGGCCCGCCAATGGCACAAGCGGATTGCGCTCGGCGGAATGCAGCCACGTCGCACCGAGATCGAGCGCGTGCTCGCGCCACTCGACGCTATGGGCTCGCCCACCGATACGATCGGAAGCCTCCAACACGACGGCCGATAACCCTCGAGCGTTCGCCTCGCGAGCGGCCGCTGTTCCCGCCGCCCCTCCTCCGACAATTGCAAGATCTATCACAGTGAACGCTTTGCCTGGGCCATCGGTGCGAGATAGAGTCGGTGAGTGGGGTCAACAACAGGAGAGCCGTGATGGCAGACGTGAAAACTCTTCTTGCGGACGCCAACTCGCTTGTCCCGAAGATCGGTGTGCCGGAAGCGCAGCGCCTGGTCAGAGACGAAGGCGCGCTTCTCGTCGATGTTCGCGACGCTAGCGAGCTCGCTGCAACGGGAAAATTGAAGAACGCGCTTAACGTCTCCCGCGGGATGCTCGAATTCCGAGCCGATCCGGAGGCTGCGTATCATAATCCGGAATTTCGAAAGGACCGGGCGATTGTCCTCTACTGCGCGTCAGGTGGACGTGCATCGCTGGCAGGAAAAGCTCTTCGAGATCTCGGGTACGAGCGCGCCTACAACCTCGGCGGTTTCAAGGATGCGGCCGATCAGGGGTTTGAAACAGAACCCGCCTGAATTGGCGGCTTAATCCACGTAATGCGGCTCAGGATGCTCGTAGAGTTCCTCATAGTGTACGAGTGCCGGCCGAGGTCCGAACGACACCGGGCTCCCCTCACGAAGGGCCCACTCGCCGCGGTCGCAATCAGCAGCTCGGACATAGCCGTTGATGTACAGACGCCGTCTATGATTTGACAGGTTCGTCCCGGAGCCATGGACCAGGTAGGGGCTCCAAAGCGCGAAATCACCCGGCTCCAGTATCAGGTCGACGGCGTCAGCCTCGCTTAGACCCACGTCTTCGAGAGCCTTGCTCGTCATCGCAGCGCCAAGTGATTTTCTGGAGCAGTCCATTCCGAGATCGCCTCGCAAATGGCTGCCGGGAATGAAGCGCATGCATCCGGATTCGGGCATGTGCGGATCGATCGCCAGACCCGTCTGCACGTAGGAGTCGCCCAGATTGCGATAGGCTGAAGCGGGACGACGCGAGCGGCTGTCCTGATGCCAGGCAAAATCGCCCAGCGACCCCGGCGCTTTCCAATGCACCTGGTTGATGATCTGCTTGAGATTGCGCCCGATTAACGGTTCCAGAAGACGCGCGATCCTGGGATTCAGCCGCACCCGGTTGAGAATCGGCTGATGATAAGAGGGCCACTGCGCCATCCGAACCAGCGGCTCACCATTGGAATTGGAAGCGACGTTGTAGAAGAGATTGCCGTGCCGGAAGCTTCGCCCGTGGGCCACGCCCTCCGCGTATAGCTGATCGGTTGCGGCTGCGATCTGTGCAGTTTCTTCGGCGCTGAAAAGGCCGCGCACGATGGCATAGCCGTCGCGCCAATAGCTGGCGACTGCATTTTCACCGCAGCCGAAATCCGCCGGCTGCAATCGTTGAGGGAATCCCACCGCTCTTCTCCGCTCGGCAGGGAGTATACATCAACTGATTGAAATTTCCAGTATTTTTCGAAAAACCTAAGTACGAGCGACGTCGAGCGTGAGCCGCTGCCCCGCCCGCACCACCGTAAGAGAGGCGTCTTTGTCGTCAGCGTCCAGCGCTCGCCCGAGCTCGGATGCGCTTGAAATCGGCGCGTCGTCGACGGCGACGATGACGTCTCCGGCACGCAATCCCGCCTTGGCCGCGGCCGACTTTGGTTGGACCAGTGCAACCCCGGTTCCGCGCGATCGCGTATCGCCCAGCCGCGCTGACAAATTGGCAGTGAAGTCCGTGGCTCGGAACCCGAACGCGATTGTTGGCGACGGACTATTGCGGATCAGCTCATCAACGATGGTCGCAGCAATCGGCGAGGGGATCAGGGCGTCAGCCGCATTTCCTTGGCTGGTGGCGAGGCCGATAACGCGCCCGTCTCCGGATACAAACGCAGTTCCTGAGGGCAGCGCTGGCCCACCCGACTGAAGCCGGACATAGCTGACCGGCCCGCCACCGTCCGCGAGGAAGTCACTTCCCACCATGGCTATGTCGGCGCTGCATCCGTTCCCACTTGGCGCCTGCAGCGCCAGGCCGAAATCGCCCACGCGCGGAAAACTTTGGTCCTCTACCGTAACCGGGGTCAACGTCGTGGTGTCTGCCTTGGCGACGCTTATTCCCGAGATTGGATCCGTCCGGACTTCGGTGATCGCAACTCTGGTTCCGTCGCCGAATACGGCCTCGAGCTGACCTCCGGGCGGGAGCGGGGTGGAAGTCACGAGCCAGCCATCGGGGGAGATTGCGAAGGCAGGAGCCTGGAGGACCGGCGAAGGCGTCCTGCTGCTGGATCGTTTCAAGATCGTTGGCGTCGTCGGAGGGGCCGATGGCGTTGCACCAGCAGGCACGATTTCCGCAATCGAGGGACAGAGATGATCGATCGTGTCGGCAAGACTCGGCAGGCCCGGCTGCTGGCGTACGATCTGCACGATCGGGCGTCTCGGCTGGGCTTGCCCCGTCGCATTTTGCGCTGGACCGAGCGATCGGCCGAGAAATGCGCCAACCAGGGCGGCGATCACCGCGATAATCGCGACGAGGATTCCGAGACGGCCGAGGGCCACGGTCGGTCCAGGCGAGCTCGGCTCACTCACCAAAAAGATCCCGCTGCGCCTTCTCAACCTCATCCGTATATCGGCGGTGCACGAACCGTTCCGACAGGGTTCCGAGGACATGGCCGTCATCATCAATGACCGCGAGATCGTCGGCCTCGCTTGCATCAAAGATTTTCATAACGGTTCGCACATCCTGCGCCGGCTGCAACGCTACGTCCTGCATGATTGCGAGCGATCCAACCTCAGTCTCCGGCTTCACCGTGGAATCGAATGCTTTCGGGGTTTCGACGATGCCGAAATACTGATCGGTGGAATCGACCAGCACTACCCGCTCGGTCGAACCAAGCGGGAATCGACGGCGGAACTCCTCGACACTCATGCTGGACGGGGCTGTTTCGGCGCCACGCTGCATCATTTTCCCGACCGTAAGGGACCGTACCCAGCCGATGTCGCGCGCGCTGCGGATGTTCTGCCCGCGCGAGTGCATACGCCACGTCGAGAAGGAGAAGCCGAAGGTGTCGCGGACCACGGTACTCGCAACCAGGCCGGCGGTGACTGCGACACTGGTCAGCGCGAAGTCGTGGGTAGTTTCAAGGACCAGCATCGACATCGTCATCGGTCCCCCGACAATCGCCACGCCCATCGCCGCCATTCCGATCAAAGCTGCGTCCGACGGATCGACCACGACCGGCAGCCACGGCATCCTAGCGATGGCGCCGGCGAACAATTGGCCGGCCAGAGTGCCAATGAACAAGGAAGCGAAGAACAAACCGCCGCGAAATCCAAAGCCGAGCGAGACCGTCGAAGCGACGATCTTCACCAGGAAGATCATCAACAGAAAGCGAAGGGCGACTTCCGCGCCGAGATCCATGTGCAGCGCGCCGTGGCCGGACGACAGCGCCTGCGGAGTAATCCACGCCAGCGGCACCATCAGCAACCCGCCGATCAAAGGCCGAATATGCTCCGGAACGAAAGACTTGCGGACATGGAACTCGAGCCAGGTGACCGCCCGCATGATGGCTATTCCGACCACGGCACAAGCGACGCCAAGAACCGCGTAGACGAGATAGTCGGCCGTTGTGATTGCTTTGGCGCCAGGCAGGGCGATCAGATACGCTTCTAGCCCCATCAGCCGCGCGAACAACACTGCCGTCAAGCATGCCGCAGCGACCGGTGCGATGGCTGCGGGAGTATAGGCGCCGATGACGATCTCGAAGGCGTAGAACGCTCCGGCGAGTGGAGCACTAAAGGCTGCACCAATCGCCGCGCCGGCGCCCGCTCCAACGATAATACGCATGTCGGCGCGCCGGAGCCGAAGCCATTCGCCGATGACTGACGCGAAACCCCCGCCTGCCTGGCCGTAGGCCGCCTCCAGTCCGACCGACGCGCCCGCCCCGTTCGAGATAATGGTTTGCAGGCACACGAGAACGGAATCGCGTAGCGGAATGGCGCCTCCGTGCAGCGCGTTTGCTTCGACGACGTCGACGGGACTTCGCCAGCGCCGCATCGCCTCACGCGTTCCAAACCCGAGAACCGCCCCGCCAACGGGCAACGCAAGCAGCGATAGCGGCGAAAGATTCGACGCCGCGCTGAGGCTTTCATCACTAAGGCCGTAGAGGATGTCCTGAAGTCCGTGCGCCGAACGATGGAGCAGCAGCGTGAAGATTCCGGCGGCGAGGCCGACACCAATCGCCAACACAATGAGCGCCATTTCGCTCGTTCGGAAGATTCGGCGGATGGACGCGACCCCGCGGGCGTAACCGACTTCGCCAGCGTTTCTGAGCGCCGCCGCCCTCACGTCACTCCACCGTCACGCTCTTGGCGAGATTGCGGGGCTGATCGACATCGGTGCCCTTCAGCACCGCCGCATGATAGGCGAGCAATTGCACCGGAACCGCATAGACGATCGGCGCGATCAGCGCGTGGACCTTCGGCATTTCGATGGTGGCGATACACCCTTCCCCCGCTTCGGCAATGCCTTGGGAATCGCTAATCAGCACGATGCGTCCTCCCCTGGCGCGAACCTCCTGCATGTTGCTGACCGTCTTCTCGAACAGGGGTCCCGAAGGTGCCAGGACGATCACCGGAACCGCTTCATCAATCAGAGCGATTGGTCCATGCTTCATCTCTCCGGCGGCGTAGCCCTCAGCGTGGATGTAGCTGATTTCCTTGAGCTTCAGCGCACCTTCGAGAGCCATTGGATAATAGGGACCCCGGCCGAGATAGAGCACGTCGCGGGCCGGAGCGACCAGGTGCGCCATGTCGGCGATTTGATCGTCGTGGGCGAGCGCCGCATTCAAAGCGGCCGGCGCTTCCTGAAGATGAGCGACGATCTCCTTTTCCTCGTCCGGATTTATCCTGCCTTTTGCCCGCGCCAGGTTGGCAGCCAGCGCAGCGAGGACCGCAAGCTGGCAAGTGAAGGCCTTGGTGGAGGCCACCCCGATCTCCGGGCCCGCATGCGTCGGAAGAAGAAGGTCTGCCTCACGGGCCATCGAACTGGTCGGGACGTTGACGACCACCGCAATCCGCTGCCCCTGCGAACGTGCGTGGCGAAGAGCAGCGAGTGTGTCGGCGGTCTCGCCGGACTGGCTGATGAAGAGCGCCAAGCCCCCCGGCGGAAGCACCGGGTCCCGGTACCGGAACTCCGACGCGACATCGATGTCAACCGGGACTCTCGCGAACTGCTCGATCCAGTATTTCGCGACCAGGCCGGCGTAATAGCTGGTGCCGCAGGCGACGATCGTCAGCCGTTCGACCGACCCTAGGCTGAAATCGAAATCCGGAAGCGCGATCGTTCCCTCGAACGGCCGAATGTAGCTGCTGAGACTGTCGGCAACCACAACCGGCTGCTCGAAGATCTCTTTTTGCATGTAATGGCGGTAATTGCCCTTCTCGATCGGCGCGGAGGAAGCGCCCGACTGGACAACCTGCCTCTCGACAGGTCGGTTCGCCCGGTCGAAGATGTCGATCTTCTCGCGCCGAACTACCGCCCAGTCCCCTTCATCGAGGTAGGCGATGCGCTGCGTCCACGGGGCCAGCGCGAGGGCGTCGGAACCCAGGTAATTCTCGCCGTCGCCGTACCCCACCGTAAGTGGCGCACCCATTCGGGCGCCGATGATCAGGTCGGGATAATCGCCGAACAAAAATGCAATGGCGAACGCGCCAACAAGGCGGGGTAGAACCGCAGCCACTGCCTCCTCAGGCGATGAGCCACGTTCCAGCTCGCGCGCTACCAGGTGCGCAACCACTTCGCTATCGGTCTCGCTCTGGAAGTTATGGCCATCGGCGATCAGCTCATCGCGGAGCGGCTTGAAATTCTCGATGATTCCGTTGTGGACCAACGCCACCCCGCCGGCGATGTGGGGATGGGCATTTCCTACCGTCGGCGCGCCATGGGTGGCCCACCGCGTATGCGCAATCCCGATGGCTCCGGCGAGTGGATGCGCGGAAAGCTCGCGGCCGAGGTTCTGCAATTTGCCCTCTGCTCGTCGGCGTTCCAGCCGGCCATCTTCGATGGTGCAGATCCCGGCAGAGTCATAGCCTCGGTATTCAAGCCGCTGCAGCCCCTCGAATAATCGCTGAGCCACCGGCGCCTTGCCAACGATTCCGACAATTCCACACATCTATTCCGCCGCTTTTCCCGCCATTCGTTCGCGAAACCGCCGCGCCCAGCCGGAAATGCCCTTCTGCTCGTTTCGCTCCACGGCGAGGCTGTCAGGCTCCACATCGCGCGTGATCACCGATCCAGCTCCCACGATGGCGCCTTCGCCAATAGTGACCGGTGCAACCAAGGCGGTATTGGAACCGATGAAGGCACCGGCTCCGATGATTGTCCCGTATTTGCGAAAACCATCATAATTGCAGGTGATGGTTCCGGCGCCGATATTTGCGGCTTCTCCAACCAGGCTGTCCCCGATGTAGGACAGGTGATTGACCTTGGCGCCACGGGCGACGTCTGCCTTCTTGAGCTCGACGAAATTGCCCACCTTCGTTCCTTCCGCGAGCCGCGTCCCCGGCCGAATTCGGGCAAACGGGCCGATTACTGCGCGCGCTCCGATCGATGCGCCTTCGATATGGCTGAAGGCCTTGATCGTCGCACCGTCGGCGACTTCCACCCCCGGTCCAAAGACGACATGCGGCTCGACGGTGACGTCGCGGCCTAGTTTCGTGTCGTAAGCTAACCAGACGCTTTCCGGATCAATCAGCGTAGCACCTTGTTCAAGCGCCTGCTCACGATGCCGGCGCTGCCATTCCAGTTCCAGGTGAGCGAGTTCGGCGCGGCTGTTGACGCCCGCCGTCTCGTAAGGATCGGCTTCGATGACGACAGCGTCCCTGCCCTCGGCGGCGGCGATATTCACAATGTCCGGCAGATAATATTCGCCTGCGGCATTGTCGTTGCCGACCGCGGCGAGCCAGCGGAACAGATCCGCCGCTCGAACCGCCATCATTCCCGAATTGCAAAGACGGACCGCCCGCTCTTCCTCGGTCGCATCTTTATACTCGACCATCTTGGCGATGTGGTCGCCACGGCCAAGAATGATTCGGCCGTATTTCAACGGGTCTTCGGGCCGAGACGCGAGAACGACAACGCCCGGCCCGCCATCTTCGTCCAGTCTGTCGAGCATCCGCCTAAGTGTCGCCGGTTCGACAAAAGGCGTGTCACCGTAAAGGATCAGGACGGCCCCGTCGTAACCGGCCAGCGCCTCTCTCGCTTGTGCAACCGCATGAGCGGTGCCCTTCTGTTCCGCTTGATGAGCAATCACTACACTGGAGCCGTCGAGCGCTTTCTCGACCTGATCCCGGCCTTTCCCGACGACGATTACGCGCCGGCCTTCTCCGAGCTGATCGACGGTGTTCAGCAGGTGCAGGAGAAGCGGCCGCGACGCAATCGGATGGAGCACCTTGTGGGTGTCCGAGCGCATTCGGGTGCCTTGCCCGGCAGCAAGAATGACAACGGCAAAATCCGCGCTCGTGCTCATTTCGCGGGGAGCAATGGCACGCCCTCACCCGCCGCGCCAGTATCAGCAGCAAGAAAAAGGGCGGCCCAGCCGGACCGCCCTATCAAGAGAAAAGCAACTGTCGGATCTAGAATACGTCTTGGTAATATTCGTTTCCGACGAAACCCATTTTTTCGACATTCGCCTTCTTCGCAATCGCCAGCACCTGGTCCACCAGCTCATACCGTGCCTGCGGATCGGGCTGCAGATGGAGCTCTGGAACAGGATCCATCTGTTGGGTGGTGTCGAGATACTGCCGGAGCTGCTCGGGTGTCACCGGCGAACCGTTCCAGAGGATCTGGTTCGAGGGACTGACGACAACCGTATTGAAAGTCGGCTGAATCGGAGGCGGGTTGTTCGGTTGATTGACCGGCAAGTCCAGCTTCACCGCATGGGTTTGCGGCGGGATGGTGATGATGAACATGATCAGGAGCACCAGCATCACGTCGATCAACGGCGTGACGTTCATGTCCACCATTGGCTCGCCCCGCGCGTTGTCGCCGGTTGTCTGCATCGACATTTCGGGGAACTCCTACTCTTTCACGCCGGACAGGGGCGGCGGATTGGAAATGAAGCCGATCTTCTGGAAACCCGCCCGCTGCATGGTTACGATCGTGCCGCCAATGCACTTGTAAGGCGTATTGATGTCACCCCGGATGTGCGCCTCCGGCATATTGTCTTCGGTGATATTCTGGATGCCGCCGACCTTATTGATCTCATCCCTGAGCTTCGCGACTGCGCGATCGAGCAGCTGTTTGCTCGTCACCTGGGTCATGTCCCAATAGACCTGACACGTCCCACCGGGACCACCCCTGACCGAAAGCTGCACATTTTCCGGTTTATCCTGGGTGGGCTGGTAAGCGACCTTGGGAAGAGTCACCGGCACGTGCTGCGTGACCACGGGAACCGTGAGAATGAAAATGATCAGCATCACCAGCATAACGTCGGTCAAGGGAACGACGTTGATGTCGGACATTTCCTCGTCTTCGCCTTCGGCTGGTCCTACGCTCACTGCCATTGTTTATGCGCCTCTTGGCTATGGGCCGGGATCAGAGCCGAAAACAGCTCAGCTCCCGGTCCCTGATTCTTACTTCGTCGTCGAGGTAGAGCGCGTCGACTCTGCGCCGGTCGAAGTCATGCCAGTCCGAAGCGGCTCACCGGGGCGCTGCGTAGTGCCGGTTGCCCGGGCAGTCGCCGCGCTGGTCTTCGCTGTTCCTTGAACGAACTGTGGCTTCACTGCGCCGCCCGACATGAGGTAGCCGTGCAGGTCGTTGGTGAACGCTGCAAGATCTTCCGTGATCGACTTGTTGCGGCGAACGAGCCAGTTGTAGGCCAACACCGCCGGCACCGCGACGACAAGACCGAGAGCGGTCATGACGAGCGCCTCACCGACCGGGCCGGCCACCTGCTCGATGCCCGGAGAACCGCCGGCGGAACCGAGCTTGATCAGTGCGTTGTAGATGCCGACGACGGTGCCGAACAGTCCGATAAAAGGTGCGGTCGAACCGACGGTAGC
>Ga0068856_100003049_pt1 | contig 17140 bp, 17 predicted proteins | sample KBSCornC62_FD_66595 | JGI IMG/M metagenome (GOLD analysis project Ga0068856, IMG submission 66595) | Corn rhizosphere microbial communities from Kellogg Biological Station, Michigan, USA - KBS Corn C6-2 | ecosystem: Host-associated > Plants > Roots > Rhizosphere > Soil ...
GGCGATGAAGGCACGGTTGCTTTTAGGCAGGCAGCGCCGGACGAAAGAGCATATTCCCGCCCTCCCCTACACCGACGCGCCGGCGTTCTATAGGTGGCTCTGTTCGTGCGACACGGTTGCTGCACGGGCGCTACGACTCCTCATGCTCACTGTCGCGCGTCCGGGTGAGGTGCGCCTCGCTCCGCTGACCGAGTTCGCAGCTGACATCTGGAACCTTCCCGCCGTGCGCACTAAAACGAACGTAATGCGTCGCGTACCGTTGGTGAGCGAGGCGCAAGCCGTGGTCGAGCTTTGCCGGAAGGACAGCCTGAACGAGTTCGCCTTTCCCGCCTACAAGGGCCAGCCAATCTCGGACATGGCCATGACGAAGCTCATGGAACGAGCAGGGTATGACGCCCGGCCGCACGGCTTTCGCGCGACGTTCCGGACGTGGTGCGAAGAGCAAACGGATGCCGACAACGAGACGAAGGAAAGCTGCCTCGGGCATATCGTCGATAGCGAGACAGTCAGCGCATATCAGCGCAGCGACCGGCTGACGAAGCGCCGTGCGCTTCTGGAGAGGTGGGAAGCGTACCTCCAAAATTAGAAAGGGCGCCCCGTTGCCGAGACGCCCTTCCTTTAGAGCAGCCGTCCGATGTTGGTGAACAACGAAGCCAGCAGGTACAAATTGCACCCGAGAGCCACGCGGTACATCGCACCGTCAGGCTTGCTGGCTTCGATAGTGAGGAACACCATGGTGTTCTCCTCTATCTCGCATCCGGACCCATGTCGTAGCCGACGGGATGCGCTAGGCCAGCGGTTCTGGGGTTTTTTTGATTTTACGCCATTCGGTGACCCCAAACACGCTTCGGCTATCTCGGTGAACGTGATCGGGTCGCGGTCGAACCGAACTTCGTTCGTCATACTGAAATGGAAATCCGCCGGATCAGTTTCAACCCGTCACCGAAATAACATTGCGAACGTGAAGGTGAGGGCTCTCAGAGTCCGGCACGGGCATGTCGCACATGGTCGAGCGCCAACTCGAGTTCCTGCTCAGCCGCAACTAAATCGAGGGACACCAGGCACTGCCGTTGCCCGGCGAGGGAGAGAAGCAGCTCCATCACATGCCGGCTGTTCGCGGAAAGCGCGACCAGATGCAGCCCGCCTGGGCTATGCAGACCGTGTAGCCATGCACGCGCGGTGCGATCCGTGACACCAGTCCAAGTCATGATGCTCTTGGTTGCGCGTCGACTCGACCCGAGCTCCTTACGGAGCGCGGCTCCTATCGCCTCCGCAAACTCAAGTTCCGAGGGCATTTTCGGAAGTGTATTGCCGGTTTTAGGAACCATGTTGCACCCTGCCATCCGCTAAAGCACTGAGGCGGCCGGATTTGCCGGCTAAATGTGCCGGCGGCGCTGTGGTCATAGACTGGAACCATCCGGGCGGCTTAGGCCCTGCTTCAGAGAAGCCGAAAATCAGAGCGGCAGAATACGTCCGCATGTCCACTGAACACCAGCAATATTCTACCGGAAATCAAGCTGAAGCGATCCGAAAATATGCGGAAGGCAAAGGATACGAAATTGTACGCACTTATGCAGACGAAGGGAGGAGCGGACTCAATCTCGAAGGCCGCCCAGGCCTCCAGCTATTACTGAGCGACATCGAGGCCGGCCTCGCCGACTACCAAGTATTGCTGGTCTATGACGTCAGCCGTTGGGGACGCTTCCAGGATCCCGACGAAGCCGCGAGCTACGAACTTCGCTGCCGCCGGTCGGGAGTGGCCGTCCATTACTGCGCTGAGCAATTTGAGAACGACGGCAGCATCGGCTCATCGATTATAAAGACGGTTAAGCGGGCGATGGCCGGGGAATATAGCCGCGAACTCTCAGTCAAGGTTTTCGCAGGCCAGGCCAATCTTATCCGGCTCGGCTACCGACAGGGCGGCCCGGCTGGATTTGGCCTAAGGCGTTTGCTGGTCGACCAGGCGGGTACCGGCAAGGTCGAACTCGGCCGTGGAGAGCACAAGAGCATCGCAACGGACCGCGTTATCCTCGTGCCCGGACCACGCGAGGAAATCGACATTGTTCAGGCCGTATATCACTGGTTCGTGGACGATCGGCTGGTCGAGACGGAAATTGCGCGAAGACTGAATGTTCGCGGCATCCTCACTGACTTGGGCAGACCCTGGAGCCGCGGATCGGTGCACCAATTGCTGATCAACGAAAAATATATCGGCAACAACGTCTGGGCCCGCACCTCGTGCAAACTCAAGGACCGGCATGTCTGCAATGATCCACAGGACTGGATCAGGCACGACGGGGCGTTCGAGGGCATCGTGGATGCAAAGCTTTTCGAGCGAGCTCAGGAGATCATCGCCGCGCGCTCGGCGCGTCTATCTGACGACCAGATGCTCGAACGTCTTAGATCAGTCCTTCAGCAGGAGGGCTATCTTTCCGGACTCATAATAGATGAAGTGGAAGCCTGCCCATCGAGCAGCGCGTTTCGTCACAGGTTCGGAAGCCTGCTGCGAGCGTACGCCCTCGTCGGCTTCTCCCCGGATCATGATTACAGCTATCTTGAGACTAACCGGCAACTACGCCGAATGCATCCAATCATAATCGCCGACGCGCTCGAAGGGCTGTTCCGCGCTGGCGGCTACGCGGTGCAGGACAACTCGACTGACCTCTTGACCATCAACCACGAGTTCACAGCCTCGATCGTTGTAGTGCGGTGCTTCCAGACCGCCGCGGGATCGCTTCGCTGGAAGCTGCGGTTGGACACCCCGCTCAATCCCGACCTGACGGTCGCCATCAGAATGGACGAGGGGAACGAGCGACCGAAAGATTATTATCTGCTTCCCGCGCTCGACATGCATGAGGCGGTGCTGCGCCTCGCCGAATTCAACGGTCTCTCGCTGGATGCCTATCGCTTCGATACCCTGGAATATTTCTATCGGATGGCGGCGCGAGCGCCGCTGAGGTGGGCGGCATGATTCCTCCCCTCCCCGCCCAGCAGGTCGAGCTGATACCGATCAACCGAATATCGGTCGTGAACCCCCGCGTGCGCAATCAGCGCACCTTCAAGGAGATTGTCGACAACATCGCGCAGATTGGACTGAAGAAGCCCATCACCGTCACCCAGCGCCGCGAAGCGGATGGCTACTACTATGACCTGGTCTGCGGCCAAGGCCGCTTGGAAGCCTACAAGGCGCTCGGTCAGGTAGAGGTGCCCGCGCTCGTCGTAGCTGCGGAAGCCGAGGACTGCCTCATCGCCAGCCTGGTTGAGAATTGCGCCCGCAGACAGCATCGCGCGCTCGACCTCCTCCAAGACATTCGGGGAATGCAGCAGCGGGGCTACTCTACGCAGGAAATCGCCCGCAAAACCGACCTCTCCTATGAATATGTCAACGGCGTGTCCCGCCTCCTTGAGAAAGGAGAGCAGCGGTTGCTTCGATCGGTCGAGAGCGGGCAGATCCCGCTCAGTGTCGCTGTCGATATCGCGGAGACTGCGGACGACGACGTCCAGGCAGCGCTGGTCAGCGCCTATGAAAAAGGCCTCCTGAAGGGACGCAAACTCCTCACCGCGAAGCGGCTTGTCGAAGTCCGGAGGCGACGAGGCAAGGGCCTGCGTGCGATCCCCGAACAGGGCCGAAGACGCATGTCGGCCGACGATCTGGTCCGCGCTTACCAGGAGGAGACAAGCCGCAAGCAAATGATGATCCGCCGCACCGAGGCGACCCGCAACAGGCTGCTGTTCATAACAGAGGCTATGCGACGTCTGTCGCGGGACGAGGTCTTTCTTGCTCTACTGGAAGACGAGGACCTTGCGACGATGCCAGAGGCCATCGCCAAACGACTGCAGGTGGAGCCCGCATCATGAGCGGTCGACGGTTCAACGGATCGCTACCGGTGGCTTTTGAGAACGCGACCCTGCGCATTCCGCTCGATCAGATATCACCGCTGCGAGACGTCTCAGAGCACATCCAGAGTTCGGTCAAGTACCGGCAGATCGCGGCCTCGATCAATGAGGTGGGTATCATTGAGCCGCCCGTCGTGGTGCGCGATAGGTCCGAACCCAACCGTTTCCATATTTTGGACGGTCATCTGCGCATCAAGATACTAGGCGCTCGCGGTGATCTGGAAGCGGTTTGCCTCGTCGCACTGGAGGACGAAGCATACACGTACAACAAGCGAGTGAGCCGCATCGCGATCATCCAGGAACACAAGATGATCTTGAACGCCGTGAAGCGCGGCGTATCGGAAGAGAGGCTAGCGAGAGCCCTCAACGTCGACATTGGAAATATACGCGCCAAGCGGAATCTTCTCGTCGGCATTTGCGCTGAGGCGGCTGAACTCCTGAGAGACAAGCATGTTACTCTTAATGCGTTCACCGAGCTGCGTCGCATGAAGCCGATCCGGCAGATCGAGGCCGCCGAACTGATGGTCGCAATGAATTGCTACTCGACCAGCTATGCTCGTTCATTGGTTGCAGCGACGCCCGATGAGCTTATCGCGGACGGAAAGAGAAAAGTGGTTCGTGGCCTCACTCCTGATCAGATGGCACTGATGGAGCGAGAATCAGAAAGCCTCGATCGTGAATTCAAACTTATCGAACAGACATACGGCGCCGACCATCTGGACCTTGTACTTGCTACGGGCTATGTAGCTCGCCTCCTCAGCAACGCTCGTGCTGTTCGTCATCTTGCACAGTTTTACCCTGATATATTTTCAGAGTTTCAGAAGATTGCTGAACTTCAAAAGGCCGCTTAGCCAACCATCCGTCGACTTTTGGGCCAGAAGCGGCACGACAGGCTTTGGTCAGCATGCGGGGAAAGCTGCCGTTCGTCGAGTTGCCTCTAGGTGCCAGGTGCCGGTGCATCGTCCATCTGCATTCCTTGAGGTTACGTATCGCCACTCCCCTCTTGGCTCAGCGGAGGGCTGACCGATCTCAAGCTGCCGTCGCGCACGCGTCGCTCACCTCGGCGATCTTAAAGGCGATGTAGTCGCCCACGCCGGGCGGGCCCGTGGGCTCATCGCGGTTGGACCTCAGCGATCGCGTCCCAGGTGTATCCCCGCGAGGGGGTCGGAGTCGCCTCCCAAAAAACTCTCAAGTCGCTCGGTAAGGCCGGCTCATATCTCAGCGCTCTTGTTGGGCACCCACAGAACGCGCCCGGCTTCTGCCTAAATCAATTTGGTACTTTCTCGCCGACATGGGCGATCGTAAGCCGGCCCGAAGAACGGTCACACCAGAAGTGAACCCTGCCGGCACCGGGCGTGTAGCGGGAATGCCAGTCGAAGCAGCGTTCGACGCCCGACAGATCATTGAAGTAGAATAGCTTGCTCCGCTGTTCTTTCTCCGGCGTGGTCTTAGTCAGGAAGGTCGGCATAGCGGCGTCCTTGGCATTCCAGCGCGCGGTCGCAATCTCGAGGTCCATCAGCGCATGCCGCGCCGATGCCAGACGAACCTCGCCTGCCTTTAATGCACGCAGATGCGCCTCGGTGCGCGGGAGGAAGAGCAAATGCGGGAATATCTCGGCGCGCCGTACCCATAGTTCGTCGCCATCGCGCACCTGCTCGGCGGGCATCCGCCGCAGCCATTCGTCATGACCGGTGACATGCGCGGGCGTGGCCGCGTGATGAACCTCAACGACCTGTTCGTCGAACTCGCCGTCCTCATCGAGCGAGATGCGACGCAGCGACACGGTCGGGACCAGCCAGGGCTCGTTTGCAAAGCTGACGCCGAGCGTGCCGACACTATGGCTTAGCCCCAGGCCCTCTGCGAGCGCGTCGCCGTGATGATATTCCGCTTCGAGGCCGAATGCTGCACCCAAATCGACACGGAACGGCGCTCGGTTCTCGAAGCTGCGCAAGAACCGCCATTCCTCGCGACTGCCCCCCTCTGCCATTACCGTGCCGAGCCACCGATCATCACCGAGCGGGATCGACGCCAGCGGCACGGAGGAGTGGAGCGCCGTGCTCGACTGGATTCGACGCAAAAACTGCAGCGTCTTGGCCAGACCCACTACGGCCGCTTCGGCGGCCTCCGCATCCACGGCGCCTGCCGGAAAGGACAGCTCGTTCAGGAAAGCGATGAACGTCATCTCAGCTCAGGAGTTGATCGAGTGATTTGTCCCATTGATCGAAGAAGCCATCGGGCCAATCGGTGAGCCTACCCTCGGGAGTGACAACCGGATGGACGCGCTCGGGTTGGCCGCTGCCGGACGGCCGGCGGAAGAAATTGAGACCGACGTCACCGGCCGGAATTTCGCCGTTTTTCACCGCGAGCCGAATGCCGTTGAGGAAATGGTCGCTATGGCTTTCGACGACGATCCGTGTCCCAGTCGCGGCGGAGCGCGCCATTAATTGCCCCATCGCCGCTTGGCCTTGCGGATGGAGGTGCGCTTCCGGGTTCTCGATTAGGAGCCAGCTGTCGGGCGGTGACGCCAGACAGGCAACCAGGATGGGGAGAACGTAGGTCAGCCCGAAGCCGACATTGGTCGAGCGATAGGGATTTGACCCACTGATCCCGGCGCTGCCGCCATAGAAATAGTCGAGGCGCACTGCATCGGTGCGCGGGATATCCTCGACCGCGAGCCCCACTCCGGGGCTAAACTCCTTCATCCAGGCATTCACCTGCGAGAGCAGGCCAGGTGCCGCCTCGTCTTGATGCCGAAGTTCCGGACTGACCTCATCGTCGCCGAACAAACTAAGAAAGTGCGCGGTATACTGACCGCGACTGCCCAGGAACCGGCGCTCGTTGACAAGGTGATATGCTTTCGGAAAGCTCACCTCGGGTCCGGCGCGATCGGCGCGCAGATATTGAAACCAATGGCCGAAGAGGCCGCGCTGATGCTCCAGCCCCGAGTAAAAGCCGAAGTCCGGTTTGGCAGCAAAATGTAGCAAATCGCCCCGCGGATCATAAGCGACGCGATACGCAAAGGCCTGCTCTTTGGGACCATGGAGCGTGATGCCGATTTCTTCGTCGTCATGCTGGTCGTTTAGCACATCGACGCCGGTACCGAGCTCGATCAGGTCGCCGTTCAGGAGCAAGCCTTGGCTTGAGAGGAAGCCGGTATCCCATGATTGGCGGAGCAGGGCCAACGCTTGCAGCGTGGTGCTCTTCCCCGACCCATTCAGACCAGACAGCAAGGTCAGCGGCTTCAGGGGGATATGAATGTCGCGGAACGCCTTGAAGTTATACAAGGTGAGCGCGTCAAACATTGGCGACATCCCTGAAGATCGCTGACACTGTCTCGAACCTCTTTCGCACTTTGCCTATATCGCCGGTACCTTGCGAAATGGCTGAATCGAATTCGCGGTCCTGCATCGCCTCCATCATCCGGCGGCGGACCTGGTCGTGGCGGACGACGCAGCGCTCGCGTTGGCTGTCTGAAAGATTAGCGAGCGATACGGCAATAGTTTCAAACAAAGCTTTGTTGATCGGGAAGCGCCCATCGGTCTCGCGATAGCGTTTGCGGAACGCATCCTGACCAAAGATTTCCCGCGCGCTATCCATCGCCCGCATAAATCCGCGCTCGAGCCCCTCCAGATCGACATCGTCGAGACGGTTGATCTGGCGCATAGCGTCGCCGAGGAACCGGTCGAAATCATAGGCGCGAAACTCTTCGGGCCGGGTCATGCTGAAGGCGAGGAACCGCAAGACCATCTCCCGATCGGCCATCCGCTCGTCGCGGATGCTGTAGGTGGTCGCGCGCTTGAACGCATCGAGCCCGGCCAGTCGGCCGAGATATTCACGTGCCTTGCCCGGGATCAGGGCATGACGCAGCTCCTGCGCCGAGAGCGGCATTCCGCCGGTGTTGATCCGCGCGAAAATGTTGAACTTCACCTCCTGCGGCGTACCGTGGCGGATGACGTGAACGACGAGCTCGGTCTCGCGCAGACGGCGCTTCAGCCGCGCGGGAAGCTCGTCGAACAGCTTGCCGTTGAAGGATTCACCGAGATATTCCATTCCAGTTAGCTTGAGTGGGGTCTCCTCGATCGCTTCGGGATCGATGAACCGCGTTATCGTCGTCAGACGCTGGATGCCGTCGACGATCGCCCAGTCCTCTTCCTCGTCTTCGGCAGCATAGAGCGTCGGCAAGGGTATGCGGAGGAGCAGCGACTCGATCAGCCGGCTCTGCTGGCGGTCGGTCCAAATACCGCGACGGCGCTGGAAATCGGGTTCGAGATCGATCGCTTTGCTGCGGATCCGCGACAGGAGTAGATCGATGGTCATCGAGCGCGTCGTGACGTCAATATCGTCCGGATTGAACGGTTCGGCGATTTGCAACTCGTTGCCAGTTTCGCTTGGTAGCTCCTGTTCGACGCCACTGGGCGTCCCGAACGAGGTTCCCTCTTCGGTCACGCGCTGTGGGTCTGTGATGATCGCTTGCGTTGCCATGGTCTGGGCCTAGCAAATCGCCACATCAAGTTCCAGCAAGTGGGTCTCCGCAAGGCAATCGAGCTAATTCATGGGTAAGACGAAAAGCTGGTGCTCATCTCGCTGGTTCAAATTTACCTTCGGCCAGTCAATAACGGCTTGACTGACGGTGCCGTAGGCAGGGCGCTTAGCAACCGCCTGAATAAGGGCACTTAAACAATCTCTCTTGGTGCCCCTCGTTTCCAATCGTTCGCGCAGCCATCCACTCCGGCACATGCCAGCTTGCCGGCAGCGAACGAGCAACCGCACCCGGCATGACCGACCAGATCAATATGCCGACAAGCAGCCCCCCGCTCGCCGCCCAGCATTGGCGCTTGATCTGCTGATCCGCCGCTTGTCCCCGCTTCACGATGCCGTCCACCCGGCCAAGCGACTGCGACAGCGCATCCCGCGCATCCTGGATCAGTCGCGCATCCGCCGCTCTGGCGGCGGCACTGGCTTTGACAATCTCGGTCGTCATGGCATCCGGCGACAAGCTGACCGCTGGCGCTTTTTCGATCTTGTCCACAGCGGCGGCAGTGGCCTTAAGCCTGTCGGCAATCTGGCCAAGCGTGATGCTGTAGTCGGGCATGCGCTCACGCGCGGCGGTAAGACCCTCCACGGCGGCGCGCGTGAGACTGACTTCGCGCCGAAGCTCCTCGAACGCGGCGGCGATGATGGTGTCGGTTTGATCAATGTCGCTCATGGCGAACAAGCTAACGCCCGATTCCCCGACCACGCGAGAGGCTGAGATGCTCTGCCAGTTCATGGGACAAACTGCCTGCGCTTCCGGCCTTCAAACCCAGCTCAATCCGGCGATTTCTCAGCAGCGACTCGAGTTGCGGGTCGCGCTGAAGGCTTTTCGCCCTAGCTAACATCGAAGCCCTCGTCCGATCCGCCGCAACAACATCGCCGGCTTGTTCCAGCGCTTGGAAACGACGGGCCCGCTGCTGCCATTCATTCACGAAGCGATCGGCCCGCCGACCACCATCGATCCTGATCTCCGTTTCAAGCTGCATCGCGCGGAGCGCGGCCGACGTTCGGCCCTTTGCAGATTCGTCGATCAGCTCGGGGTTCTTTTCCAGTGCCCGGCGGAGATCGTGCGTCGCATCCGGCCGAAGCCCATCGAGTGCCTTGCCGGCGGCATCCAGCGCGACGCGCTGGTGCGGCAACTCCTCATAGCCCTGGCTCTTCAGCCGCATGATATCAGCGGTTGCGCGCGCGAAGCGCTCGACCGCGCGATCGAGTGGCGTTGGCCCGTCATCGCGGCTGAGTGCCGGCTTGATGGCGGCAAACGGATTTCGCGCTATTGCCGGCTCCTGCACGGGCGGCCATTGCCGAGGCTTGATGCCGGCGAACGGACTGCGCGTGCGCTCGACGGGCTGGGGCTGGACGACATAATCCCACGCCATGTCCTTGCCGCGTTCGCGCGACAGCGCGCGGACCAGTTTCGCCTGATCGCCGAAGTCGTCCTGGCCATAATGAAGCTCGACAGACTCGCGATGGCGCGACAGCGCGACGTAAGCAGCGTGGCGATCGAGACCCGGTGTCGCCAGCACATGGACTCGATCGACGGTCATCCCTTGGGCCTTGTGGACGGTCGCGGCATAGCCATGGTCGATCGCGCCATAATCCTTCACATCGAAGTCGACCGCGCGCCCGTCATCGAGCATGACCGATAGCCGAACCGGGTCGGCACGTTGCACCGTGCCGAGGCTGCCATTCTTCACGCCAAGGCCGCGCTCGTTGCGCAGGAACATCACCCGGTCGCCGGCAGCGAAGTCCAGAGGCCCACGCTCGGTCGAGAGAGTGACATCCTCACCAAGACGGCCCGCCCCGCGAAGTCGATCGCGCGCGGCGCGATTGAGTTCGCGCACTTCATCGTTCGTGTGAGTCAGAATGATGCGACTGGCATCCGGCGTGGCCTGCCGATCGCGATCCCAGCGCTCGATCAGATTTGCCCGCGCCTGCTCGCGGGTGAGGGCCTCGTGGACCGCGCCATGATCGGCATAGGCGCGGATCGCCTCGCCGGTGCGCTCGGTCGCGAGATGCCGCGTCGCATCGCGCTGCCAGTCCTCGCGTTGGCGCCGCACCTCGGTGATCTCGACCGCACCATGGCGCTCGGCCAGCGATCGGAACGCCGCGCCCGCTTCGATCGCCTGAAGCTGCTCCGGATCGCCGACCAACACCACCTTGGCCCCGCGCCGCTCGGCTTCGGACAGCAGGCGCTCCATCTGGCGCGAGCCGATCAATCCGGCCTCGTCGATCACCAGCACGTCGCGCGATGAGAGTAGGTCTCGATCCTGCGACCATTGATGCTCCAGGCTCGCAAGCGTGCGGGTCGCGATGCCCGAGCCGCTCTCCAGATTTTCGGCAGCGATGCCCGACAAGGTCGCCCCGCCGACGCGATAGCCGGCGCGCTGCCACTGCTCGCGAGCAACGCCCAAAATGGCGGATTTTCCGGTGCCGGCATAGCCGACGACGATGGACAGGTCCCGGCCCTTCGATACATGTTCGAGCGCGGCCTGTTGCTCCTGTCCGAGGCGCAGGCTGCCGCTTCCGGCGGCGGCGATCCCTTGGTCTCTCGTCGCCGCCGGAAGCCCATGCGCGACGCGCATCGCCAACCGCTCGGCGGCGCGCTTCAGCCGCTGCTCGGTTTCCAGCATATCACGTGACGTGAAGCGCTCGTCCCCGCGCCCATCCTTGCCGAGCGAGACCAACTCCGGCGCGGCCTTCACCGCCCCCATCACGCGGTCGAACTGCTCTTTCCCGTCGCTGTGCCGGTGCACGAACATCGCGAGGTCGCGGGTCGTGAAGGTGGCTTGGGCGTGCGTGATCGTGTCCAACGCGAGCGCGGGCCTGGCGAGCAACTTCTCACCGTTGGAACGCGCGATCTCGGCATGCTCGGCGAGGCGTTCGCTCTCCAGCCCCTGCCCCGCCATCCGCGTGGCGGCTGCACCGATCTTGTGCTGCGGTTCGAGTTCAATGCCTCGCGCTTCGAGCGATCGGTGATCCACACGCGAGTCGATATCCAGTTCGGCCAGACGCTGGTTGACGTGCTCGGCCCAGGCCTCGCGCCAATGGTCGAGCAAATCGGTCCGGTTCCAGTCGCGGACCTTGGCCCCGAACCCCTGCCTCCCGGCCTCGCGCATCGCGAGCATCACGTGCGCGTGCGGCTTCGCCTCACCGTCGGCGCCGATGTCCCAATGCACATTGAGGTCCGCGATCATCCCACGCTTCACGAATTCTCGATCCACGAACTCCCGCGCCAGACGGATGCCCTCGGCCTGGTCGAGCTCCCTCGGCAGCGCGAACTCTACCTCGCGCGCGAGCTGCGCGTCCTTGCGCACTTCCGCCGCCTCGACCGCATTCCAGAGCTTTTCCCGATCGCGCCATTCTTCGGGCGCACCGTCGGGCAGCATCACCTCCGAATGGACGACGCCCGCCTTGTTCGAGAAGTCATGGTGCCGATCGAGCCGCTGATCGTGCAGCCGCGAGGCCGAGCGATAGGCGGCCGCCGCCAGCGCGCTCGATCCGTTGGCGCGGGAAATGACTTTGGCCGAGAAATGGTAGATCGCCATGACGGCAATCCACTTACACCAACCAAGCGACGTTGGCACAACGTATAAGCGCGCCCTCGAAAGATTTCATCAATCTCGGGACGCGGTCGTCCCAAGTCGTTTCACTGTATTTACGCTGATCGACTGCCCCTCTAACTGGTCCGTCCTCGCCACTCAATCGAGGGTCAAACCCATGCGCAAACCCCGCGATTTCGATGCCGAACTCAAGGCGCTCAACGACAAGGCCAGGACTTTGCGCGCACGCAAAGTTAGTCAGCTCGGCGAACTGGTCATCGCCTGCAATGCCGACAGCTTGGCCGTCGAACAACTCGCGGGCGCGCTGATCGCGAGCGTCAAGGCAGACGCGGCGACGAAGGAGGCGTGGCGCCGCGACGGCGCGGCCTTCTTTCGGAAGGCTGATCGCGATGCGGGTGGCGATGGCGGGGACGCAAGCGAGCCTGCGGCGGGTGGCGGCGTTGCGCCATCGGGCGCAGCTAAGCCGGGCGCGCAATGACAAGCGAGCGTGGGTCGTGAAGCGCCGCGAACGCACCCGCCAGCTGATCGAGCTCGGCGGGCTCGTCGCGAAGTCCGGGTTGATCGAACTGACCGAGGATGATCGCGCGGTGCTGTTCGGATTGTTGGTCGAGGCTGCGGCGAAGCTTGGAAGCGCCGACCGCGATCAGCAGCTTCTGCTGTGGAGACGGCGCGGCCGACGAGCGTTCGAGCTCCGACCTTCTGGCGATGGTGCATGATGTCGGCGACCCGAATCGTGGATTTTCCGACGCTCGCCCGCTAGAGGCTTGGCCCATGTCATCCACAATGTATCTCGCCCACGCCGCCAAAGAACGTGAGGCAGCGTCGAAAACCAATCTTCCCAATCGTCGCGCCATGCACGAGCGGTCCGCCGCGGTGTGGGAGGAAATGGCCCGCAACGTTGAGGCCACCGCCGAGCGGGCCCAGGTGAACCTGCAGGCGAAGAACGGCTAGCGCGATCGAAACCAAAACTGGAAGCTGCGGCGCGCCACTCGCGTGGCGCGCCGCGAACTTTCAATCGGCCGGGTTCCAGATGACCGCGAAGCGATTGTCGCTCTCGCCGGCGGCCTGGCCAAGGTTGGCGTAGAGCCTGCGCGGTCCGAATTCGGGAGCGGCGAGGCTCAGCGAGACGTAATCCTTGCCGCTCGTCTCGGAGCGGCGGTTCCAGCCGGCACCGATCTCGATATCGCCTGAGAGCACGCGGTAATCAGGCTGGGCGTCGCTGGTCTTGCGCGCGTTGGCGACGATCGAGATTTCGGCGCGGATGCTGAGCGTCTTGAGCTGGCCCTTGAAGGCGCCGTTCTCGTCCTTGGTGACATATCCGATGGCAGGCATTGGTCTTACTCCGTGATGCGAACGGGACGGTTCCCGTCGACAGCCGGCATCAGGGGTCGGGCATCAGGGGACACGCGCACCGGCACGGCCGCAGCGCGGCGGAGGACCAAAGTGACCGCGCTATTTTGAAGCGCGAGGAGGTCGCACAACCGGCCGGGGAAAATAGTGCGGCCGCGACGGTTTCGCGCGGCACCGCCCGGACCTAGAGCCAGGCGTCACAACGACGGATCGGCCCGTTTGAATTGCGAGTTGAGCGACCTGATCTCGGACCCGATCAAGCGGCGCGGGCGGAGCGCTCCAAGGCCTCGATACGCTCGCTGCAGATGACTTCGACGACCTTGCCCAACGCCTCTACCTGGGCACCTAACCAGACGAGTTCCTCCTCGGTGATCCGATAGTGGCGGGAGTAACGTGCCTTGACGTAGGCCTCCTTGAGTTTCTCGAAACGCGCGCGCTCGGCCTTCGTCTCGCGTGGCCACACGTCGATCAGGCGGCGATCGATGCGCTCGGCCTGGGTTCGCAGAAACCCCAGATTGTGGACGTGTGGCGTGTAAAAGGTGCAGACCAACAGCACGCAGTGATAGTAGCGCTCCGCAGCCTGATGCAGCTGAAACGCGGCGTTGCTGAGCCTACCCTGACCCAAATTGAAACTGTAGTTGTCGAAGAACTCCGCAGCGCTTGGCAGCCATTCGGCGAAATATTCCCGCGCCATCGCCAGCGCCTGCTTGGGCGTCTTCGGCTTGGGCTCAGGCAGTTCGGTGCCGTCGCTCTGATAAAGCGCGATACCATCGCGCGCGACGTCGATGAAGAAGTAGCGGCCGTGCGCGAGCCCATCGTTCACTTCCTGGAGCGTATGAACGATGAAATTGACCGGCGTCCGCAGGGTGCCGGTGATGGCAAGCTCGCGGTTCAATCGCTCCTCGGCGGTCGCCCAGAATTCGACGCGGTCGGTGAGCTTCTCGTGATTGACGATGATCAGCAGATCATAGTCTGACTGATAGCCCTTGGCGGTATGCGGCTCATCGACCCAGCCGCCGCGCGCATAGCTGCCGTAGAGGATGACCTTGAGGATGCGCGCCGACTTCTTCCAATCGGACGTGGCGATCGACGTCGCCTCGCTAAATTCCTCGAACAGGATGCGCACCACGCGCTCCAGCTCGCGCTGCTTGGCTGGCGGCAGATGATCGAGATCGGTGCGCATGGTCAGCCTCGGATTCTGACAGGCGCGGACCGGATGGCAAGGCCAATCCGGTCCGCGCTGATTTGCGGAGCGATCATCTCCTGCCCCGCCGTTCCATCGCGGTGAGCTCGCGATCGAGATGCAGGATCGCGTCCGCCAGGTGCTGCTCAACCTCCGCGATCGTCAGACCAAGCCGGGCGGCAATCTGATCGTAGGTGAGCGCCTCCAGCCGGTGCAGGTGGAAGACAGCGCGCGAGCGCGCCTCCATCGTCGCCATCGCCCGCTCCAACCGCAACCGCAGGATATCGGGATCGGTCATTGCCTTCCTCCCAAGTGGGAGAACCGGCGGCGGACGGACCGCCGCCGGTCCCTGCCTCACGCGGCGATCCGCAGGGGGTCGGGTGCTGCCGAAGGCGCTGTCAGGTCCGCGACCTTCGCGGCCTGGGCGACAGTCGGGACACCGCCACGCTCCGTGTAGGCGGACGGCGGGAAGGCCATCCAGCGTGGCACCCAGCGCTCGACCTTGGCCCGGCCATTCCCGCCGGTGAGGCAGTCGCGGATGATGCCACGCGTGACCTTGCCGGTCGCCTTGGCATTGCCCGTCGCGACGGTGTTCCCCGCGACCTCGCTCAAGACAGCGCCAAGTACCTCACGGTCGCGGATCAGGTCGAGCAGCACGTCATCCGCCTGCCAGACGTCGGCCATGTCGGCGCCGAGCAAGGCCCCGAGCATCTCGATCAGCGGGCTGCCCGCTTCGAGCGTCTCGGCCATCACCACCGCAGCGACTTCGAGCACGGCAGCATCGGGCAGCGCGATCAGCCGGGTCAGGACCGAGGCCAGCCTCTGCTTGCCGTCGCAGCCACCCGTCACGGTCGGCGTGTCCGCGTCGAACCCCAGCGTCGCCAGCACCGCACGCCGCCGCTCGTCGAAGCGCGTCTCGCTCGGGCACGTCTCGACGCTCTCGGCAATCGCATCGCTGTGAACCCGCTGCGGTTCGACGCGCACCGACCAAAGGCCCGATCCGGCAATGGCGTGGGCCACCATCACGCGGACGGCCAGCGATGGCTGCGAAGCCAAGGACGCGCGCACGGCGGCATGGCGATGCAGGTCGACATAGTTGGCGAGTGGAGCGCTGACCTCGGGACGCACCGGCTTCTCGCTCGGCTCGCCCTTCTCGGGCCGCCGCGCTTCCTTGGACGTCAGATAGCCCTCGTGAACCGTGACCGCGCCGTGCGCATCGAGCGCGATGAAGACCTTGCCGCCCTTGCGCTTGGGCGTCCGCTCATGCTCCCAGCTGTGGAAATAGTCGCCCGGCTCCAGCACCACGACGTCGGACCAACCCGCCTCGCGATAACCGTCCGCCATCGCCGCGACTGCCGCATTCTGATGTACCCAGAACAGAGCGACATCGCCAAACCAGCGCTCGTCGCCAAAGAGGTCGGACACAATCTCGCCGGGGTAGCTGTCCAGATCGAACGCCGCCGCACTCACCGGAATCGACGCCCCGCCGAATAGCCACGCCTTCAACTGCATGCCGGTCGGGCAATAAGCGGTCTTATCGTCGCGCAACGCCAGCCACTCGCGCTGTTGCGCCTTGGAGGCCAAGGTCAGATGCCGCACCGTGGCGGCATCGATCTCACCGGCCCGATAGAGCGAGCGGATGCGTGGCATGAGGTTGCCGAGCGCGAGCGTGCGCTTGACCTGCAAATCGGTCAGCCCGAACGTCTGCCCGATCTCCTCCGGCGTCCGCCCCTCGCGCACCAGACGCGTGAGGCATTCCCAGCGGCTGACCTCGTCCGGATCGAGCCGCGCGATATTCTCGATCAGCGAAACTTCGAGCGCCGCCGCGTCGTCGCCCGCCTCGATCACCGCGCAGGGTAGAGGCTCGCTCACCCCACCCTCTTCCGCCACCGCCAGCGCCGCATGGAAGCGCCGCCGCCCGGCTACGATCTCGTAAGTGTCCGGGCTGCCATTCTGGCGAACGATCAGCGGCACCAACACGCCACGGGCGCGCACCGATGGCAGGATATTTGTGATGTCCGGGGTCTTGCGGCCCGCCCGCATGTTGGCGGCGGAGACCGACAGATGGGCCAAGTCGATATGCTTGAGTAACATGATCCTCACTCCTTCAAACACCGCAACCGGCGCCGGACTGGCGGGGTGGGCGGCAGGAGCGAACCGGCAATCCCGCCGATGAAGGCGGGCCGCACCCGGAGGGCCGCAACGAAGTGGAGGACCTGGGCACAGCCCAGGTTGCGGCACGCCGCGGCGGGATTAGAGGCGAGCGACGCCCACCCCGCCAGACGAGAAGCCGGAGGCCAAACGCCGCCGCGCGCCACGCGCGGCGTCCGCATCGCCGGCGCGACAGCGCCTCAAGGCTCGGCAACGAGCCCCAACCGGTGAACTCTTGAAATCCGGCGCTCCGTTACGGCGGCGTGCGCGCGGGCCTGGGGGCCAGCCGCCGCCGTGCCATCAAGCCGGATCGAGTGTGCCCACGCGGCCGACAATGACGCTGCGCACCCTGACGGCTGCGCCAGCAGTCCGGAGGTGTGCGCTCCGCAAGCCGCGTTCCGCTTCCAGCGGCCCCGCCGCTTCTGCGTAACGCCCGCATCGGCGCGATCAACCGGCAACTCAG
>Ga0068856_100003052_pt1 | contig 17128 bp, 8 predicted proteins | sample KBSCornC62_FD_66595 | JGI IMG/M metagenome (GOLD analysis project Ga0068856, IMG submission 66595) | Corn rhizosphere microbial communities from Kellogg Biological Station, Michigan, USA - KBS Corn C6-2 | ecosystem: Host-associated > Plants > Roots > Rhizosphere > Soil ...
GCAGTTGTACACGCACACGACGGTATCTCGGTAGCCTGAAAGCACTCCATCCAACCGCGCTTCATATTCGAGAAACCTCTCGGCACCCGGCCAATCTTGCAACATCCACTCCATGTGCGAAATCGCGCGGACTGATTTAAATCCCTGCGCATGTCCACTTGTCAGGATCTCTTCGATCATGGAAATCGCTTCATGCGGGTCAAACCGGCCTGAACGCAGGTAAATTTCCTGCTAGACCTTTACCTCAAGCTGGCGGCGTGCCGCGCGGCCTCTATTTCAATGGACGCTTCGTGCAGGCGTCGAAAATGTTCCTCGCGCAGCCTGGGATCGACGATGTGGAAGGCTTTGTCGCCGTGTGTCAATCCCGCACGAATGTGCGAACTACATCGGTTGCAGGAGCAGCTTCTAACGCAGGAGCGAGTATGTTCGAGGAGCCTTGCACTGTTCTCGCCCATCTGAAATCTAAACTGATTTCAATTGCCTCTCTGAGATCAAATAGTCACGGGGAGTTCGCCGCTTACAGGCAGCGAAACTCGTGTGATGAGCTTCTAACGCGGCTCGAGGACTGCAAAATGATCGGTGTGGCATATGAACACGCGTCGGAAGATTCCCAGTGTCAAAAGACCGTCGAAGTCCGCACTCTGCTGGGCACGAGCGGCAGCGATGAAGGATACATTTGATAATTCAAGTGAACCCATCTTCACCTCCTGCGCCGGCAGCTGCAAAAAGGTGCATTGCGCTCCACTCACTCCGTTTCCGCACAACTGCGCAGCTTTGTACATCGGGAGCGCTACATATTGACGGACGTTGTAAAGGAGCGAAGAGTTTGCTCCCGAGTCGAGCTTGAGGCGAACGGGACGCATCCCGTCGGATAGCCGAGCCTCAACGATAAGCATGCTGGGAAGCGCACCAGGGGCTTCTTCATCTTGTTTAGCTAATGGAATATGGAATCCTTTTACAGCCGCGCGCATGGCGGCAGACTTGTCGAGACAGAGCAGACTATGGGCGTTGTCGATAAGCATGTCGAAGTGCTCGAGAAAATTCTCGCCGAGGATGCCTTGAATGTTGACGCCGGCGAAATGTAGATTCTGAAGGCCGTAGATGAGCACCTGCTGATTTGCAACTCCTTCAGACCCGACTTGGATCAGGTCCACTGGCGCAAGAGCGGCTGACTGTCGTGATCCAACGCCCTCGATGGTGACTTCACCTTGAGTCGGTAGATTAAGTCCCGCTGCCAAAGCGGGGGTAACTGTGGTGACCTGCGTGCCGGTATCCAAAAGGAAGTTGTAGGGGCCGGAGTGATTGACGGAAACGGGCACAACGATTTGGTAGCGGTTTACAGAACGAAAAGGTAAACTTTCGACATTCCCTGGGCAGCGGGTTTCTGCTGCAAGCGCGGAAACGACGGTTACCGCAAGAATCAAAGAAGCGATCCACTTAAGATTTGCCATTGCGAGAGCTCCTCAGCCGGGTTGGCTGAAGGAACTCTGGGCGCATGGTGCTACATGGTCTTGATCGGCTCCTGATCAGTTTCTGAACCAAGTTGATGAAATCCTGAATACGGATGAGGAACTTATGATGGGGAGTAAGTCCTTTACTTTCCGCTTTGCTGACGTGGAGGTCCGCGAGCGGGAGTTCAGCCTGATCAAGGGTGGCGAAGTGTTGCCGGTTGAGCCGAAGGCATTTCGCGTGCTTTTAATCCTGCTGCGGAATCCACGGAAGCTGATCACAAAGGAAGAACTGCTGAACGCGGTGTGGGGCGACGCTTCCGTTACGGAGAATTCGCTGGCGCGCAGCATCGCGCTGCTGCGCCGACTTCTAGGAGACGACATCCGCAACCCTAGTTACATCGAAACCGTGGCTACCGTTGGCTATCGGTTCGTGTCCAAAGTTGAGGTCTCTGAGGAGGCCTCAGGAAATCTCGAATATGCAGACAGCCTGAATGGTCCGGTAAACATTGACGTACTACGGGTGACAGGAATTCAGGACGTTGCGGGAGCTGCAGCCCATCCCGTGACGCAGATCGGGTTTCTCACCGAAGGACAAACGGTGCCGGCCCGCGCGCCGAGTGGTACGGCCAGAAAATCCAGGCTGCTGCTGCTTGCGACCGCCGTTGTCGTTGCCATTAGCATTACTGGTGCAATCTGGTATCTGCGCCGCCCGCTGCCACGCCCGCGAGTCGTCGAGTATACCCCGATCACTCACAAAGGCCGCCGAATCATCAATATTGCCGGAACAGACGGAAGCAGAGTCTACTTCAATTGGGCTTACGGTCCGGACCCGCAACCCAATGCTGAGGTCGCGATATCCGGGGGAGAGATCGCGCCGGTGCAAGTGGCTTTGCCTCTTGCCCTGATCAAGGATGTTTCCCCGGACGGGTCCACTCTTCTCGTTTCCTCGCAAGATGGCGGTCAAGGGAGCCTATGGAAGGTTGAGGTGCCAGGAGGCTCGCTCCGCCGTCTATTGACAGGCACCCTGATCGCCTCCGCGGCTTGGTCTCCCGACGGAAAGTCTGTCGTCTACAGTCCGGCAAATGGGGACCTCGATATCATCCGGAGCGATGGAACAGGAAATCGCAAACTTGCCTCTCCAGGCGGCTATCCCGACTGGCTCAGCTGGTCGCCAGATGGAAGTAGGATTCGGTTTTCGAGCGATAACAGACTTTGGGAAATGTCGTCCGACGGGTCGGGACTCCACCAGCTGCTGCCGGGCTGGCGCCCCATGTTTTCGCAGTGCTGTGGCCGTTGGACTCCTGATGGGAAGTTCTTCGTGTTCCTGTTGCGAGATGGTCTCTCCAACAACTACGGTCAAGTTCCTAGAAGCCAGCTGTGGGTGCTTGATGAGCGTAGCGGGCTATTCCGGCGGACGCCAACTGAACCGGTTCAACTGACTTCAGGCCCAATCCGGTGGAATAACCCGATTCCCAGCAAAGACGGGACAATGATATTTGCGCACGGTGTTATCGAGCGAGGCGAATTGATTCGCTACGACGCGCAGTCTCGGCAGTTTCAACCCTACCTCGGGGGTATTTCGGCCGAATTCGTCACTTTCTCCTCAGACGGTCGGTCCGTTGCCTACGTTACGTACCCTGAAGGTATTCTGTGGAGGGCTAATCGGGACGGAAGTCACCCCATACAACTGACCGAGGCCCCCCTGTTTCCCATGATTCCCCGCTGGTCGCCAGATGGCTCGCAGATCGTGTTCTGCAGCTATGACTCGAAAGGGCTGAAAGCTTACGTCATGTCCTCCCAAGGCGGTACTCCACAGCTCCTTCTTCCGGATGAGCTGGGTGGACAGAGCGATCCCGGTTGGTCGCCAGACGGAGGCAAGATTGTTTTTTCCACGCTGGAATCAGTAGGAAATTTCAACTCTGTCTTAAAGGTTTTCGATCTTGGCACCCACAGGGTCACAACACTCTCCGGGTCGGAAGGCATGTGGTCGCCTCGATGGTCTCCTAATGGCCGCTTTATCTCGGGTTTGCATGATGGCTCCTCTGGAGGCATCAAGATCTTCGACCTTGAGACGCAGCGATGGTCGCAGCTGCAAATAAAAGGCGAGTGTAATTGGCATACGTGGTCGTCAGACAGCCAATTCATCTACTGTTCACTCCTCCTGGGGGACCATCCGGGGATGTTTCGAGCCCGCATATTGGGAGGCGATCCGGAGCGTGTTGTCGATCTGAAGGGATTGCGCTTCACGGGGGCGTTGCAGAGTTGGGAAGGCCTTGATCCGTCAGGCACGCCAATATTGCTACGCGATATGGGAACAGACGACATTTACGCGCTCACACTGGACGAGAAGTGAATACATTGAAATCAAGCTCGGAGATGAAATCAAACTCTGCGAGCAGTGGTTGAACAATGGGAACCAGGGCGACGATTTTCAAATTCGCTGATGTGGAAGTCCGCGAGCGGGAGTTCAGTCTCGTCAAGGGTGGCGAAGTGTTTCCGGTGGAACCGAAGGCGTTTCGCGTGCTTCTAATGTTGTTGCGTAATCCTCAGAAGCTGATCACAAAGGAGGAATTGCTGAATGCGGTCTGGGGCGACGCTGCCGTTACGGAGAATTCCCTGGCGCGCAGCATTGCGCTGCTGCGCCGACTTCTGGGAGACGATATCCGCAACCAGCGTTACATCGAAACCGTGGCTACGGTTGGCTACCGGTTTGTGTCCAAGGTCGAAGTTTCTGAAGATGCTTCAGGAGATCTTGAATCGACTGGCGAAGCGAATCGTCTGAATGACGGTAACTTTGTCGAGGCACCTGCGAATGGGCGGCGTACAGCGAATCAGCCGAGGCAGATCAATAAGCCAGCCGACGGCAGGGAAAGACGCAGTTTCCGGAGTTGGCTGGTAGCCGGGGCTGTCATTCTTATGGTCGGTCTTCCCACTGAAATCTGGTACCTGCGCCGTTCGCTGCCGCCGCCGAGACTTACCGATCCCGTTCAGCTCACGCGCGACGGTCGGCGCAAAAATGTCGTGGGGACGGACGGGAACAGACTATTTTTGAATATCTTTGAGCCGAGAGCCGTTGGCCAGGTGCCGGACTCAGGTGGACTAATCACCGAGATTCCATTCGACCTACCCTCTGAGGGTGGCCTATGGGGAATCTCGAGTGTTTCACCCGATGGATCCAGTCTTCTGGCTTTTGATCACTTCGACCTTTTCCAGGAAGTTGCAAGAGTATCGATTGTCGGCATTCTCGGGCATCCGGTTCGCTACCTGACAGAGTCCTACGTCGCTATATTTTCACCAGACGGCGGGTCTGTGCTCTATGCGACTCCCCATGGGGACATCTATTCAATGGCGGCGGAGGGAGGTGAGCCGCGACTAATTCTCGCCTCACACGCTCCGGAAGGTGAGATCGTGCGAACCGGGGATCTGAGTTGGGCACCGGACGGAAGTACCATTCGGTTCACCCGTGACCTGAAGATCTGGGAGGTTTCGTCGAGTGGCTCCAATGCTCATCAGCTGCTTCCTGGCTGGCACACATCGGCATCGCAGTGGGGCGGTCAGTGGACCCTCGATGGGCAATTTTTTCTATTCGTGACAGGAAGCATAGGAAGCCTGAACAGATTTCCGAACAACAACCGGGGCGGCCAACTCTGGGCAATTGACGAACGACGCGGAAGGCTGCGGCCGCCAATTGCGGAGCCAATTCAATTGACATCCGGACCCATGGTTTGGGGTCCGGCCGTCTCCGCTCGGGATGGGCACAGGATCTTCTCTCGCGGCATGTCCTTTCGTGGCGAACTCGTCCGCTACGATAAGCGGTCCAATCACTTCGATCCCTATTTGGGGGGTATTTCGGCTGAAATGGTGGCCTTTTCAAGGGACGGAGCATATGTGGCTTATGTCACGTTTCCCGACGGCATTCTGTGGCGAGCCAACCGGGATGGCACTGGACTCCTGCAACTGACCAAACCGCCCTATTACCCGAGAGATGTACGCTGGTCGCCCGATGGTTCGCAGATCGTGTTTACCGATAATTCGCAGAACGGTACGGACGCAATCTACGTGGTCCATTCTCAGGGGGGCACTCCCGAGCGCTTCATTCCCGAGGAGAGTGGGCCGCATGCCGATCTCACCTGGTCTCCCGACGGCAAAAACGTGGTGTACTCCACGATCCCATGGCTTAGCGTCGGAAACTACTCCATAGCCAAAACTGAAGTACGGATTCTCGAACTTGCCACTCGGAGAACCACTACCCTGCCTCATCGATCGGAGGGATTTTGGTCGCCACGATGGTCTCCGGATGGGCGATACATTGCTGGAATGCGGTCCAAAACGGACAATCTGAGCATCTTTGATCTGAAGACGCAAACGTGGAAAGACCTTCTTCAAAAGGGGCTGAGTAGCCGAGATGACAAGCTCATGCCCCAAATAGGTTTTCCCAGCTGGTCGAAGGATAGCAGGTTTATCTACTTCCAGCGTTCAACGGATAATCGTGGCATCTTCAGGATCCCTATCTCCGGCGGCGATGAGGAGCGGATTGTTGATCTGAAGGAATTTCGAAATATGGGGTGGTACACCGGTGGTTGGCTGGGTCTTGATCCAACCGACGCACCGCTTTTGCTTCGCGATACTGGGACCGATGAGATATACGCTTTCACACTGGATCAGAAATAACGGTGTCAAGAATCGACGGTGCTCGCCCGTCGCTTGCCGCACTCGGAATCGACGCTCGAGTGCCGGTGATAACTCGCGATCAGGTGAACCGTGCGAAGCCTGATCCAGACCTTTTCCTGAGAGCGGCAGATGCATTGGGGACCTCCATTTTCGACTGCATCGTTGTGGGTGATAGCGTGTGGGATTTGCTTGCCGCACGACGCGCCCGCGCGCTGGGTGTAGGGTTGGCGTCCGGCGGTTACGGTCAGGACGAACTTGAGAGGGCAGGAGCGTATCGAACTTATGAAGACCCGCTCGACCTGCCCGCCATACTCCTTGCGCCAACGGTAGAAAGTCTGTTCAGTGATGCCGGCCTCGCGGCATGCCACCGGCTGCGTCTTGCCGTTCGCGTTGGCTACTTCAATCTGCCGCAGAATATTCACGATCTGCTCTGGGGTATGCTTCTTCGCCTTGCCCATACGTCGCCCCTTCTATTCGAGTTTCGCTCAACCAAACTGGTACAGAATTTGCCGGGCACTCCATTCCGCGTAGGTAGACGATTAGAGTCTTCAATCTTGGTGAGCCGATCAAAAGCGCGGGAGTGTTTCCGGGAGCGGGATGGAGCCGGTCTCCCTCCGAATTCACACCGTCACCATGTGTGATAGGCCAGAACAGTTGGAGGGCCAGCAACCGAGTCTGTGAGATCGGTCTGAAGCACAAACTCAACATTCTTGTTTTGCCATCCGGCTGGCACGGATTTCAGGGCCTTCTCAAGAATTTCGGGTTTTGATACAAACTCGCCGGCTGCTTGCGTCCCGCTGCCTGTGATACCTGCGGCTACGATTGTGAATTGACCGTTGTTCGAATCGAGCAGGCGAGCCACGAGTGCGAAATCTCTTTTCATCTCATTCGATTTGCCATATACGACTTGCCATACTTGCCCGCCTGGGGAGTTCTCGTGAATCGACAGTGCGCCGTCAGCACTTTCCACAAATTCGAAGTAGAGGCCGTGTGTAATCTGCATTGTCCATTTGTTATTGAAAGCGCCAATGAGCGCAGAGGGGGAACTGCGTAAATCCTCAACTGTATAGCGGTCGCCAATTCTTATTTGGATTGGCTTGGCAAGGCTGCCCAACAGGCCGGAAACCTTGACGACGGCCTCAACATCACCAACAGCTACCCCGTAATCCGGATATGGAGATAGCTGGCCCCAATCGATCTTCGTTTTCGGATCGAGAGGAAGCGCCCGGTTTGATCGCTCGACTTCTGTTTGGAACGTACCAGGATGAGAGTTGGAGTAGGCGCGATACAACTCCAGGCTCGGCCGGTAGAAGACCGGCTTGGCCAAGCAGAGCAGGACGGGTTGTTGACTGGCGAGGGCAGGCCCCCAGAATTGATTTGTTACCGAAATACGTTGGTTCTCTTCGTGAGCCCTGGCCCACCAAGAAACTGCCAAAATTGCTGCAATGAGGCAGATCAACCCGAGGAATACGGCTGTGCGTTTCCGCAACATTTGGGTTGATCTCGTCTGCGTGGGGCTTGGAGTTTCCGGTTGAGCGGTCACATGCGGAGCACGAGGATGAAAATGGGGAGCATAGGACCCCGTGGTCAACTCAATGCGAACGGCTGGCTGCCCGTCATCACTCTGATAGAACTGCTCAAGGCGGCGACGAACCTCGCCGGCCTGTACGCGCACCACGGGATCTTCGCCGGTGGAATAATCCGGCGGCCGATGAAATACCTCGGTTCCGATGGTTCTTTCTTTCAGGTCATCCGCTCGGCCATCGAGCTTGCAGTTCACGATGTATTCAAGGAACTGGCGACTTCGCTGACTGTTTTTGAAGAACCGACTGGCGAGCACCCGATCGAGCTCTTGAATGATGCTCGCGCGGAATTGAGCATCGGCTCCTTGAACCTTATTTGATTTCTCAGAGGCTGCATTAACCTCTGTTTCGACGCCCATGAGATTGCCTCCAAATCGTAGTTCATCGAAGCAGTGTTTCAGCAAGCACGCGTAGTGCGTAAGGGATGAAAGTGTAACAACTCATCTCATCCAGCCCAATTCAGAGGGCTTATTTCGGTTGAACTTCAAAGGTGCTTCGGTGTGGGCACCCCTGCGTCCCTGTTTCGCGAGAAGTCTATCACTTTTCACAATAGCCGGCGCGGCGCGCTCCGATTGCCGGCGTTTGTTCGATTCCGATCAATCGCGTGGTCGGCATACGGTAAGCCACTGTTAGTTACTTTCCCCGCCTCCCTTGAAAAGGTTAAGGTACGGCAGAAGTTATCGAGGGACAAATTGCTCGTGTGCGCGGCACAGGCGAATATGCGAATTTGCATGCGGTCCTGCGCGGCCCAAAAGTGAGTCTCGGCCTGAATAGCTGAGGGAAAGGCCCTTAGGCAAAATGGAGCTAAATCTGAAACGACTTTCTTGGTACTGGAAATTCTTCAAGCCTTCAGCTTTTTGGACAGCGTTGCTGGCGGTATCTGTGGGCGCGGCAATCTGCCATGGTCAGGATGGGAGGGGCAAATTCGTGCTTGCCCGGGATAACCGGACCATCGTTCTGGAACCCTATGGTCCCGGTATCATGCGCATCACCATGAGCCCGTCCCGGGAGGTCGCACTCGCAGCCCCGGGATACGGATTCGTCGGAACACCTTCCGCAGCGGGTTGGACGCGCAGCCAGGACTCTGAAGGATTTGATCTAGTTCGATCGGCCAAGATGATGATTCGAATTGCTCCGGAGAACTTTCCTACACCATCGGCGATGCCATTGGACGCCATAAACCAATCATTGCGAGATCACTACTTCCCGCCGGGAAACACCGGCACCACGCGATTCGCAACACACGACGACGCGATGACAATAACTACGGCAGACGGAAAGCCTTTGTTGAAGCTGGCGCGCTGGTTTATGACGCCAAACCGCGCCCAGCCCGCCACGGCCAATATTAAAAAGACAGATGAGCCAGGCTATCGAGTATCCGCAATCTTCGATTCACCCAACGGTGAACACTACTATGGACTCGGCCAGCAGCAGCAGGGCGCTCTGGATCTGCGCAACCATAGAATCGATTGCTGGCACGACTACGACGGGATTGGTGGAGAGAATGTCTGCGTCCCGTTCATGGTATCGAGCCGCGGTTACGGTCTCATTTGGGACAACCCATCCAAGACCACCGTAAGTCTTGGTTTCAACCAGCAAAACGCGTGGTCATCAGATGTGGGAGATCGCGTTTCCTTCTTCATCATTTCAGGCGAAAAGGTCGACGATATTTACCGCGGATATCGGCAGCTCACCGGAATCGCGCACATGTTGCCGAAAAGCGCGTACGGCTATATTCAGAGCAAGGCGATCTATCCCACCCAGGAACAGGTGCTCGACATCGCAAAGGGGTACCGCGACCGGCAGTTGCCGCTCGGCATTCTGGTCGTGGACTTCCTGAACATGACCAAGCAAGGGGAAATGGATCTGGATCCTGCCCGGTGGCCAGATCCGGCAGCCATGAATCGAAAACTCCACTCCATGGGGGTCGATACCCTTTTAAGCGTATGGCCGCATTATGCAGCGGACACGCAGTTCTACCCAATGTTGAAGGAGAAGGGTTGGCTCATCAGCAGGGCTGACGGCACTCCAGATCCGGGCCGATTTGCGGATGTGATCGGACCGAATATTGATACAACGAATCCAGAGGCTGCCAACTGGTGGCGGGAGAAGATCCGGGACCGTTACGTGAAACCGTACGGTTTTGACTATATATGGCTAGATGAAACCGAGCCGGACATTGATCCTTACGACGATTTCTTTTACGTGGGATCGGGAAGGCGCTTCTACAATGTGTACCCTCTGTTCCACACAGCATCGGTATATGAAGGTTTCCGTCGCGATTTTGGTGACAGTCACAGAGTGATGAGCCTGGTCCGAGCGGCTTACCTGGGTGCGCAACGCAATGGTTCGGTGTTCTGGTCGAGCGACATCTATTCCACCTGGGACATGCTGAAGCGTTCCATTCCTGCGGGGCTGAACTTTACAGCAAGTGGCATGCCGTATTGGGACACTGATATTGCCGGGTTCTTTTCGCCGAGGATTCCAGCTGACTACCACGCGCCGCACAAGCCTCTCATCGATGGATCCGATGTAAAGGACAACGTTGGGAACTACGAGGATTATCCCGAGCTGTTTGTTCGCTGGTTTGAGTGGGGAACTTTTCAGCCCGTCATGCGTGCCCACGGAGAACGCATGCACAATGAGGTGTGGGCATATGGCAAGCAGGCCGAGGGTATTCTCAGCAAGTATCTGCGGCTACGCTACGAGTTGATGCCGTACATCTACTCGCTTGGATATGGTAGCTATCTGACCGGCGCTCCATATACTCGTGCGCTGTTCATGGACTTCCCGAATGATCCTAAGGTATCGAATATTCCGGACGAATACATGTTCGGCTCGGCAATTCTTGTGGCTCCCGTTTCGGAGCAGGGCGCGACTTCTCGCAGCGTATATCTGCCGGCAGGTTGCGACTGGTACAACTACTGGACGAACGAGAAGATCAAAGGCGGCCAGACAATCACCGCTTCCGCTCCGATCGATACGATTCCACTGTTTGTACGCGCAGGTTCGATCATTCCGCTGGGATCTACGATTCTAAGCACGCAAGAGCCGCAGAACATAGCCTCGGTGCGAGTGTATCCGGGAGCGAACACGGACTTCACATTGTTCTCTGACGACGGGAATACCTATGCCTATGAAAAGAACCAGGGGAAGATTACCAGGCTGCATTGGGACGACTCGAGCAAGAAGCTGACAAGTGAAGGCGATAAAGCCTGGACCGGACCAGATGGAGATGTGGTCACAATCGTAGGCGTCAGATAGCGAGGAAACGTCGAGCAGTTCAGGCGGTGCGTAGGAGCTACTTAATCTCGAGCACCGCCTGCACTGGAGATTGTCGGTCGAGCCGCCCGCGAGTACGCACTGATCCGTTCCCTACGCGACCCTTGTGATTGGATTGATCCCAGTACACGAGGTTTTTTGGTTTCTACTCAAAGAGGACACTCTTTTCCTCGTTGGATTCGAAGTAGATGCGCTTGAATCCCCGTACATCTGGACAACTCGTCGCCCGCGCGAGGGCCATTGTTCTTGAGTTCTACGCAAACTGACCGAGCAAATCAGTGATTCTTGATTTGTCATCGAGGTTCGGATTGCGAAAGGGAGAGTCGATCTGAGCTTGCGATTGGATTGCGAAAAGGGGAATGCCCTATCAGGGCGGTGAAGGAATAGGAACACAATTTACATTGATTAGCTTCGCGACTTTGCGGGCGGGCGGAAGGGATCGCACTTGCTGACAGGCAAAATGATCTTAGATCTGTCGAATCATAATTCCACTTCAGCATATTTTGATTAGACAGCGAGAAAAAGAAAGAGGACCGGGAAAGGGGCTCCGGTCCTCTCTTGTTGGAGACAAGCTAGAAGCTGGCGCGCAGATGCATTTGCATGCTCCGCGGAGGTAACTGGCTGGTGGACTTCCCAAACGTACTGCTGGACATGTCTCCCGTTACAGTGCCGAGGTTGGTCCGATTGAACAGGTTGAATACTTCGCCCTTGGCTTCGATCTTCATCTTCTCTGAGAAGAACCACGGGGCATTGAAGTACTTGGTGAATGAGAAGTCGAAGATTTTGTACCCTGGCCGGTCATAGGTATTGCGTCCCAAGCTTCCTTCTACTCCAAGGCCCGGAGCGGGGAATGCTGATGACGCAAAAATTCCGTTCAGGAACTGATTCTTCGATTGTCCGCTCAGCTGACTGCCAAAGTTCGGCACATTGGGTACGTCGTAGTTGGTGCCATCGGCGTTGTAATCACCTCCGGCGTTTCCAGTCAGCGTGCTTCCCGCCGGACAGTGGTTGCTTACAGGAGCCACCGCTCCGCCGTTGCATATCGGCTGGAATGACGAGTTATTGGTCACCGTGAAAGGCAGACCCGTTTGCCCAACCCATTTGCCACCGAACTGCCATCCACCAAGGATGTTCTTTAATGCAACATTCGTATAGTTGTTCGGAACATCCCAGGTTCCATCGGCTGTGAACTGCTGACGGATGTCGAAATCTGCGCGGCCGTGCTGTGCGCCCAGATTCCCCGATTGAATGACATTTGTATTCGAGGTTACGGAACCGCCGGAAAGCGACACGGAATTGCTGATCTGGTCAAGAGTCTTCCCGTAAGTGTAGATGCCTCGCAGTGCAAAGCCATGTGTGAATGGTCTTATCACTGACAATGAACCGAAGTTGCCTGAAGATGTGCCGTTGGATGTGGCATATTCAGTTCCAGCAAAATTGGGGTTCAAACGCGTGAGGGTATTGTTGTTTTGAATCAAATCACCCGCATACCGATTTACGTCACTGTTGAAGACGGGCAAATGCCGCGCACCTGACGCGGAATAGTTCACTTCAACAATAAGGTTACTTTGCACTTGATGCTGCACACTCAAAGACCACTCCAATACCTGAGTCATCTTGTAGTTTGGATCGTAACCACCCATGCTGGCTTTCTTAACCACGCCGTTGATTTTGAGAGCTCCAGTGGTTGGGTCGATGGTGGCATTGCTTGTGTCAATTACCGGACAGGTCATGTTCCACGCGCCGTTCGGCGTACAAAGGAAGAACGTAGGAGTTGGATCTCCCGACCGCACATCAAGAGATGGACCGAAGTAGTTCGGCAAGTTTCCGGCGGTCATGTCTGTGATGTGCAGATAAGGTGGCTGATCCTGGAATACACCGAACCCGCCTCGCACCGCAGTTTTGCCCGTACCGAACACATCCCAAGAGAAACCGACACGCGGCGTAAATCCTCCAATGTTGTGATCGAGCACATGGCTGGTGCCGGCCAGCTTTGCGACGCCAGCCGTGACCTGCGCATTCAATGTTGAACCGCTACCGAGTACAAATTTGCTCAATGTCGGCTGATAGATGCTGAAGAAGTTCGTCATCAAATCGTATCGCACACCTAGATTGAGCGTGAGCCGCCGCGACATCTTCCAGTCATCTTGCAGGAAGTAGCCCTGAATCAGAGCACGATAATAGCGATCATAAGGAGCCTGCTGATGAGTCTGCAGGTTGACCTTCGATCCATTCTCTGAAACCGGTTCATCCTGGATCAGATCAAGCAGGTTGTTGAAGTTGAATGTGGGACGGGTGAATGCGCCTTGCTGGTGATCGGCTTCGCGGACATTGAACATATCCACGCCGAACTTGAGCGTATGCGTCCGCACATTAGCAGTCAGCACATCGTGCCAGCCATAGGTGCTTTGTGTGAAATTACCTGGCGCCCATGATCCAAATCCCGCAAGATTTGTGACGTTTACGTACGGAATTCCCGAAGTCTCAACCTGCGTCAGGTTCGCTCCGTATGGCCGGATGAGGTTCAATCCGGTCTGGTTGAGCCAATGAGGTGAGAAAGTGTGCGTCCAATTGATGTTCACGAAGTCTGAGCTGTTAGCGTTGCCTTGAACACTTGCTGGACGGGTTCCGCCCCCCGGGCCTGAATAGTACGTGCGAATGGCGTCTACATAGAGGCGGTCGCTATTCCGAATGTAATCGTCCACTCGGAAGCTCCATTGGTAACCATTTTTCGGAGCGCTGTAGCTTACAGGAATGGTGCCTATGACATTCAACGTCGCAGGAATGCCAGCCGGGGGGGCAAAGTAGCCGGGTGTGCCGCCCTGACTTGTCGGCAGAATGTAGGTGCTGTACGGCACGAGACCCGAAGTCGGGTATATCTGCGGAGGCGCCATCTGCAGAATCTTGGTGCCTATGGTGTTTGGACGGTTAGTCTTGGCCCAGTTCACCAGGTCTTGTGTTTCCACAGTCGCTGTATAGCTGTTTGGATTGCTGGCACGCAGTACGTCGATGGCGCCGAACCAGAAGAGCTTGTTCTTGAAAATCGGGCCACCCATCGTGGCACCCATTTCATTGCGGGTAAATACAGGAACCTTCGTCTGGAAGTGAGTCTTCGCCAACAGCGTGTCGTTGGTGAAATACCAATCCAGGGTTCCGTGGAACTGGTTGGAGCCCGATACGGTATAGACGTCGACCGTGGCGCCTCCATTCCTTCCCTTTTGGGCGTCGAAGTTGTTCGTACGAACGTTTACCGACTGAACAATTTCAGGGTTGGGAGAAATCGATGTGCCGCCGCCACGTGAGGGTGTATTGGTAAACGCGTCATCGATCTGATACCCGTTCTGCTCCTGTCTTAAGCCAGAGGCGTTCAGGTTGATCGCGTATTCATTTGTGTAATTGTCATTGCCGCTTGTGACGACACCGCCGCCCGTCATACCCGGAGTCAGAGCAGCAAGGCTATAAATATTTTGGCCCGACAACGGCGTTTGTTGCAGAGTGACGCTAGAAATGATGGAACCGGTTGTCGGCGTTACCAGGTCAACTGTCGCCGCCGAGGCTGAAACTTCCACGTTTGTGGAGACTTCGCCAACCTTCAGCTCAGGATTAAGGGTCCGGATCTCTCGAATCTGTAGCGTCAGGCCTGCCTGTTTCCAAGTTTGGAAGTTCGGCATTTGGATTTCGACGGTATAAGTGGATGCAGCGATCCCGTCGATGCGGAAATAGCCGTTCTCGCCAGAATGAGTGGTTCTGGTTACCCCGAGGCGGTTGTCCGTTATGGTGATGTTTGCACCGGCGATCACCGCGCCGGAAGTGTCGTGCACTATACCTTCGATTCCGCTTGAGAATTGGGCGAACGCCCTAGTGCCTCCCAAGCCGAACAGGAGTAACAAGAAGATCATGATGCGTTGCGTGCAATTCATGCTGGTCTCCTCTTTGAATGCTCAGCCTGTTTCCGTGTTTAGTGCTGTTTGTTTGGACCTCAGATACGAGAAGGCAGACGACCTTCCGCATCCGTCAAAAGGCCTACCGCGAGATCGATAAGGAGTTTGATCAAGCATTGCGGGGGGAACAAGTAACACACGGTTCTCTTACTGTGTGTAATGTTCGTAAACTGTATGTTTCTAGACAGATACGCATGACGGAGGGGCCCGTATATGGCCGACACATCGCTGCTGGCCGGGGGTAACCCCGTTCCCTAGGGGCCAGTGGATCGCATTTCAGGTGCATGGGATTTCTTCGGCGCAATGCCGAAATCTGGGTTCTTGACAAAGAGCTTGGGTGTTGATTTACTTAGCCGCATTCGGAATTTGCTCATTGCGGCACGATCCCCCCAGATGAGCGAACTTGGCCTGGGGATCCGCTAAGTGATCCGGCGAATTTGCTCCGAATCATACGATTGGTGAGTACCCCATGAATTCGTTCGTCTTATCTCCGAAGAGACCTGACTCTGAGCAGTCCACACCAGAAACTCCGCCGATCGATCGAAATTCTGCCCTGCAGGAACTGGACCGCATTCTTGCCAGCCGCTACTTCAAGAGTGCGGACCGTTCGAAGCAGTTCCTAAAATTCGTAGTACTGAACAAACTCGATGGAACTCTTGAGCGCCTGAAAGAGCGGACCATCGGGATTGAGGTATTTCACCGTCCAGCTGGTTATGCCACCGGCGAAGATCCCGTCGTACGGGTCCAGGCAGGCGAGGTACGCAGGCGCCTGGAGCAGTATTACGCCGAATTGTCCTCACCTCCCGCATTGCGGATTGAATTGCCGGTAGGTTCGTATTCGCCCATCTTCCATCTTGGTTCGGACGCCCGCTCAAAAGCGAGTCGTGCAATTGCCGTCCCGCCGGAACGCAAGCCGGCAAACAATTGGAAGTTCACGACTTTCCTGGTGGTTGCGACTGCGATTGTGATTGTTGTTATCGGTAGAGGACTCATCAATCCTTCTCACAAAGCTGCTGATTCAAAGAGCGGGTTGGACCTTTTTTGGGGTCCAGCGATCACAAGCCAACAACCGGTACTGATATGCATTGCGAACGCTACTGACCACTCGGCGGAAGAGAAGCTACTGCAGGCGCGGGCGCAACAATTAGGATCCAGCGCCGCAGCCAATCGGTTTTTCCGATTACAGGAATCAGAGAGTGTTAGCGGGCAAACTCCGGAGGGCCTGCCGATTTCTCCGGAAATTGTCCCTGCTTCAGATGCTTCAGTGGCATTTGCGCTGTCCGGCTTGTTCGGCAGACTAGCCAAGCCGAGCCAGCTTCGGATTGGTGCTGCTGCCACCTATGAGGATCTGAGGAGCTTTCCTGCAGTAGTGATAGGCGGCTTCAACAGCAAATGGACAATGGATTTGATCTCAAATCTTCATTTCGCATTCCTGAGAGAAAATGGCGAATACATGATCCGCGAGGAAGTTCCAGGAGGAAGAGTTTGGACAACGCGAACAGGAATTCATGGTGAAGATACTGAGGATTTCGCAATTGTGGCGAGGCTTATCGATTCGAAGACCGGAGAGTTTACGATCACCGTCGCGGGTATCGGGCCGCGAGGTACGCAGGCAGCCGGTGAATTCGTGACGTCGAATCGCTATATGGAGGACGGCCTGGCCAAAGTTCCGGCTGATTGGCAAAATCGGAATTTGGAAATATTGTTGCAGACAACTGTTACTGACTCGATGGCCGGTCCACCTCATGTTATTGCCGCTCACGCATGGTGATTCATCAAAAAAACTAATCGAACCTAAAGTAAATCGAAACTGCTGACCTCCGGTTATCATTACAACCAATGTTCTTGCGATCGAGTTGTGCAGCCTCTTGCGCGGCCGCTACTTTTCTGGGCGTACTTGCATGGGCACAAGAGCCGATGCCCAAGCAGCCAGCGCAAGGTGGAAGGGGAGGCATCGCTTCAGCGGGCGTGTTCGCTCCGACGTATGACGCGCAGCATCGTCCCATCACCGCAGGGGGATTCGTCGACAAGGGCGTGGTGGTCTTTGAAGATGCAAGCAAATCGTCAGGACTCTCCAGTTGGATACATGAAATGGGGACTCGGCAGAAGAAGTACATCCTCGAGACCGACGGATCGGGTGTAGGACTGATCGATTACGACAATGATGGCTGGCTCGATATTTATCTGGTGAACGGTTCGA
>Ga0068856_100003053_pt1 | contig 17126 bp, 7 predicted proteins | sample KBSCornC62_FD_66595 | JGI IMG/M metagenome (GOLD analysis project Ga0068856, IMG submission 66595) | Corn rhizosphere microbial communities from Kellogg Biological Station, Michigan, USA - KBS Corn C6-2 | ecosystem: Host-associated > Plants > Roots > Rhizosphere > Soil ...
GAGAATCTGCCGGTCAACACTCGGATTGAGATCCGTGAAGGGGTTCCTGAAATCAATGCGAAACCATTCCCAGCTTCGCCCCCATCATGGTCGCATCCGATCGAACCGGCGACCGGCGAAACTCTCCCGAGTTCCTGGGGAACATGGCTCGTCGAACCTTTGCCCGCCCCTGACTTCTCCTTGCCCGACGTGAACGGAAAGATATGTGAATTCAACTCGCTCCGGGGCAAATTAGTTCTGCTGAATTTCTGGAAAACCGGATCCGCGCCTTGCCGAGAACAACTGCAGTCTTTGAGCAAATCTCATGATCTCCTCCGCAGCCGTGGAGTTGAGGTCTTAGCCATGAACTTCGATGACCCTCAGGACCCCCAGCGAGTAAAAGCCTTTTCCGCCAAAGAAACGATACCTTTTCGTCTGCTGCTGGCGACGCCGGAAATTGCGGGCATCTACAACATCGTCTACCGATATCTTTTCGATCGTCATCGCGACCTGTCGTTCCCAACATCTTTGTTGCTTGACCCCTCAGCAAGCATCATCAAGATCTATCAGGGAACGCTCGATCCGAACCTCCTCGCGCAAGATGCCGTTTCGCTGCCAACCCATTCATCGGAGCGCATTGCCAAAGCTCTTCCTTTTCCGGGCCCCCTTTTGCAGGGAGATTTTCAGAGAAACTCGCTGAGCTATGGAGTGGCGTTGTTCCAGCATGGCTATTTGCATCAGGCCGAGCAGGCCTTCCAACAGGTGATTGCCACCAAGCCAGGTGAAGTCGAAGCCTACTACAATTTGGGAACGCTTTATCTGCGCCAGAAAGCACAGCAACCCGCGAAAGAAAATCTTGAACACGCGCTGCAACTGCGTCCGAACTATCCAGAGGCATGGAACAACCTTGGAATGCTGGCTGCGCAAGCGGGCAACAATGAAGAGGCCATTCGGAATTTTCAGCGCTCGATCGAACTGCGACCTCGCTATAGCACCGCTCTGCTGAATCTCGGGAATCTTTATCGCCAGCTGGGCAATTTGGCGGACGCAGAATCGCTGCTCAAACGCGCTTATGACAGCGAACCCGCCAATCCTGAAGCCAATTACAGCCTGGGCATGCTGTACGCGCGCCGCAATGATTCTGCCCAAGCCGAGCGATATTTAACGAACGCCATAAAACTACGCCCTGCCTACTCCGACGCCTTGAACAATCTTGGAGTCCTCTTGATTCAGCAGCACCGCTATCCCGAAGCCGAGGCACACCTGGAGGACTGCATTACAAAAGCCCCGGCCTTCGATCAGGCATACCTCAATCTTGCCAGGCTCTACGTTGTTCTCAACGATAAGGCCAAAGCGAAGACAGTTTTGGATGCTCTGCTGCAAAAACAACCTGATCACAAGATGGCCCAACAGATGCTTCAACTGCTATATTGAGGCCTTTAGAGGGGCATGTGGGGATTTCTGGGACCGCTTCGATTTCAGTACCGCGCCTCAACCGTAGGTCGCGCTCGCTCGGCATTATCATCGTAATTTCAGTCGCGACCGCCACCACTGCTGTCGCGCAACAGAAGCCTTCCGATTCCAATCGTGTCAGCCAGACGCGCCTCTCTCCCTCTCTCCGCCAGGCCGAACAGCTGATCCAGAATGGCGAATTAGATCAAGCCAAAACTCTCATTGAAGAGCAACTCCAGCGCGATCCCTCAAGCATCGAAGCCTGCAACCTTCTCGGCATCGTCGACACTAACAAGAAAGACTATGACCAGGCCCTTGAAGCTTTCCAACGAGCCCTGAAACTTGATCCAAACTCCACAGCGACGCACAATAATCTCGGAAATCTCTACCTCACCCAGCAGAAGGTTGATGCCGCACAGCAGGAGTTCAGCACTGTTCTGAAGATCGAGCCAGCGAATCGCGACGCCCACTACAACCTTGCTCTGCTCTTCCTCGCAAAAGGCTCGCCACTCGTGGCGATCCGCCACTTGCAGCAAGTCTCTCCTCAGACCCGCGATACTAGATTTAACCTCATTCGCGCTTATCTCGCCGCGGGCAAAACGGCAGTTGCCTTGCAGCAGGCGCACGTTCTTTCCGCCGCGCATAGGCGAGACGTCCAGTTGCATTTCACGCTGGGTGTCCTCTTAGCGTCGGCGAAGCAATACAAAGCCGCGCAACTCGAATTAGAGCAGGCCAACGCTCTAAAGTCGGAGACATTTGAGATCCTGCACAATCTTGGGCAGGCCTATTTGCGTTCGCGCGCCTACGACAAAGCTGATGTCACGCTCAACCGTGCATTGAAGTTGAAGCCCGATTCGGCCGAGACACTCTATTTGCTGGCACAGGCTTACTCCGAGCAATCTCGTCCCCTCGATGCCCTCGAATTGCTGGTGCGCGCTCGTAAATTAGCGCCCGAAAATACCGACGTGATCTTTTTGATGGCCCGCGTCAGTATGACGCAGGACTACTACGAAGATGCCATCCCATTGCTTGAATCCGGACTGAAAATCGACTCCCAGCGTGCCGATCTGCACGCCGCACTCGGTGAAAGCTACTTCATGTCGGGGAAGGCGGAAAAGGCGATCGACGAGTTCAAAACCTTAATCGCGCTTGACCCCTCGGCACGTTCCTACACCTTCATGGGTCTGTCATACCGCCATTTAGGACGCTTCGATGAAGCCCTGAAGTATTTCAACCAGGGTCTGAAACTCGATCCTGCCAACCCCTCGTGCTTGTTTAACATTGGATATATTCAGGAGCGGCAGGGCAGCTACGCAGAGGCCGATCGGTTGTTCCAGCAAGCTCTTCGCTCCAATCCGGATTTTTCCGAAGCTCTGCTCGAACTGGCCAATCTCAGGACACGCGAAAAGAAATACGCCGAGGCCGCCGACCTTCTTCGGCGCTACGTAAAAGTGAGCCGCGATGCCGCTACCGGTTATTACAAGTTGGCCATGGTGGAAAGAAACCTTCACCAGACCGCGGCCGCGCAAAGAGATCTGAACGTTTTTCAGACCCTCTCAAAGAATTCCGCAACCGGCCCAGTACCTTATCAGCACCTGTTCGACTACCTGGATAATCGCACCAGGCTTTCTGCGCAGGCGCGCAGCCAACTCGACATCACAGAACTCAATGAGCAGATCAAGAAACATCCCGGACAGAGTCAGGATCTGTATCTCCTGGCCGAAAGCTATTTGAAAGTCGGCGATATCACCAAAGCCAGGGAGACCATCGCGCAACTCGATCAACTCAGTGCGGAAGATTACCGCACGCAAACCGGGGTCGGCGTCTTGCTTGCCCGCTATCGCGTGTATGACGATGCGATTCAGCACTTCCAGGCGGCACTGCGGGCGAATCCCGATTCCGACGATGTGAAGTTCGATTTAGCGAACGCCTACTTTCATAAAGGACAATACCGCGAAGCCCTTTCCACCGCGCAGATGATTTCAAGCGCGGGTCAGCAAGATGACGCGTACCTGGCCTTGCTCGGCGATACCGAAGCGCATCTCGGTGACTCTGCCAAGGCTGCGGAACTTTTTCGATCGGCCATCAACCGCAACCCTGACAACGATCAATACTATTTATCGTTGACTCTGGTACAGCTTCGCGAAAACGATCTTCCCGGCGCCGAGCAGACCTTGCAGAAAGGTCTTGCCCGCATCCCGGGTTCGGGAAAAATTATCTGGGGTCAAGGCCTCATTTCGGTGATGAAAGGCAACACCAGGATCGCGGCTGAAAAGCTGGAGCGAGCCGTCGAATTGCTGCCGGAGTGGGCGGGCAGTTATTCCACGCTCGGCGTTTTCTATTATCAGACCGGACAGGTTGAAAAAGCGCGGGAAGTGCTGAATCGCTTCAAGGGAAGCAATGCTGGTGGTCTGGATATCATCCGAATCGAAGAAGCGTTATCCAGGGCTCCGACGCAAGATTCTGCTTCTCAGCAATCCATGCCCCTGGCAGCTCGCCAGCAAATGCTGCAATTTGCGCTTCTCATCGCGGACCGCAGCTTGTGAGAACGGCGACAAATCTCAAGAGGCAGCATTCCTTGCCAACTTTTTGCCTCGGCATTGTTTTTCTCTTACTGACAGGAGGCGCAAACATTCCTGCTGCAGTCTTTGCGGCGCAGTCTTCAAAATCGTCAGACGCTTCGATCGCCGTTCACTACACCGACGTTCGCGAAAAGGCGAAGATCACTTTCCAGCAGGACTCCACCCAAACCGAAGAGAAATATTATTTGGAGACCATGGGCACTGGAGTGGCATGGCTCGACTATGACCAGGATGGCCTGATGGACCTTTACTTCGTTCAATCCGCGGCCACCGACATTTATAAGCCGCCGCATCCCCCGCGTAGCGCCCTCTATCACAACAATGGCGACGGAACGTTCACTGATGTAACCGACAAAGCAGGAGTCGCTGGCGACGGGCACTACGGCCAAGGTGTCGCCGTGGGAGATTTCGACAACGATGGATATTCCGACCTGTACGTAACCGGATACCAGCGCGCCATTCTCTATCACAACAATGGCAACGGCACTTTCGCTGACGTCACCGCCAAAGCCGGCGTCACCGATGAAGGTGGATGGTCCACCAGCGCAGGATGGTTCGACTACGACAAAGACGGCTGGCTCGATCTCGTCGTCACCAACTACATTGACTGGAGCCCTAAAAACAATATCTGGTGCGGCGAGCGGCGCCCCGGATATCGCTCCTACTGTCATCCCGGAAATTATAAAGGCCAGCGCATCAAGCTCTATCACAACAATCATGACGGAACTTTCACCGACGTCAGTGACCCGTCCGGAGTCGGCAAGCCCGAGGCGAAGGGCATGGGCGTTGTGCTGGCCGACTTCAACAATGACGGATGGCCCGATATTGCGGTCGCCAATGATTCCTGGCCGAACTTTCTGTTTATCAACAAACACAACGGAACCTTCGAAGATGTCTCACTTGTCTCCGGATTGGCGGCCAGCGAAGACGGTAAATACGAGGCGGGCATGGGCATCGACGCCGCCGACGTTGACGGTGACGGATGGATGGATGTGTACATCACCCATCTCGACTTCGAACTGAATCGCCTGTACCGCAACAGCCAGGACGGTACTTTCACGGACGAGACCTTCCGCTCCCGCATCGGCAACAAAGCCGTTCTGCTGAGCGGAGTCGCCATGAAGTTTCTGGATTACGACAACGACGGCTGGAACGACATACTCCAGTTAAATGGAGCCATGCTCGACAATGTCTCCCTTTACCATGGCGAAGTGTCGTACAAAGAGCCACTGCTCATGTATCGCAACTTGGGAAAGGGAGAATTCGATAAAGTCTCAGACTCGCTCGGCTCCGACTTCGTGCGTCCCATCGTGGGTCGCGGCCTTGCAACCGCTGACTACGATAACGACGGCGACATCGACATCGTCACCAACAACCGCGGCGACTTCCCTTCTCTTCTGCGCAACGACGGTGGCAACGCGAATCACTGGCTCACCGTGCAGTTGATCGGAACGAAATCCAATCGCGACGGCATCGGGGCGTCGCTCAAACTCAAGTCAGAAGGCTCAGTCCAAGTCGAGCAGGCGAAGGGGGGAATGAGTTATATGTCGGCCAGCGATCCGCGAATTCATTTTGGCCTCGGCAAACACGCTAAGATTGAATCGCTGGAGATTACCTGGCCGAGCGGACAGGTGGATCGACTAACAAAAGTACCGCTCGATGAGATCATCTCCGTGAAAGAGGGCGCTGGCATCGTGCCGCGCCAGTTCCCAAAGCTCCCGAACTCCAAATGAATTTTCCCCGCCGGCACTTTCTAGGCACTTCCGCAGTGGTCCTGGGCAGCACGCTCCTGGATGCCATTACCACCCCTCTCTGCCGTTGGAACAAAAGCCTCGAACTTCATGAAGGGGCGGACGCCTCGTCAGTTCGTGTAGGGGGGGACGTCTCGTCCGCCCTCGCCGAAGGCGATGTCTCCAAACCTCTAGACTCCCCAATTCAATTCGTCGACGTAGCGCGCGAGGCAGGCCTCACCACTCCCAACGTCTGGGGAGGTGCAGACCGCAAACGCTACATCATCGAAGCCAAGGGCAGCGGGATTGCTTTCTTCGATTACGATCAGGACGGCTGGCTAGACATTTATCTGACTAACGGAACGCGCTTCAACGAGAAATGGCCCGCCGGCCAGGCGCCCACGTCGCGTCTCTATAAAAACAATCGCGACGGAACCTTCAGCGATGTGACAGAGAAATCTGGCCTGGGGAGCACCGGATGGCAGACCGGAGTCTGCGTCGGCGATTACGACAACGATGGATGCGACGATCTTTTCTGCTGCTTCTGGGGACACAACATTCTGTTTCATAACAACGGCGACGGCACCTTCACCGATGTCACGCGTAAAGCCGGCGTTTTCGATGAGCGCGTGCGCTGGGGCTCCGGCTGCACGTTTGTAGATTACGATCGCGACGGTCACCTCGATCTATTTGTCTGCAATTACATTCAGCTGGATCCGGAGAAAACTGGGGCACCCGGAGAAGCCGCCAGCTGTCAGTGGAAGGGCATCCCCGTGATGTGCGGCCCGCGCGGCCTTACCGGCGATACCAACGTGTTGTACCACAACAACGGAGACGGCACCTTCACGAACGTTTCGCAGAAGAGTGGCATTCTCAAGCCAGGTCCGCGCTACTCCATCACTGCGGTGGCCACCGACTTCGATAACGATGGCTGGCCCGACATTTATGTCGCGGTCGATTCCGAGCCAAGCATTCTCTTACGCAATAATCACGACGGGACCTTTACCGACATTGCCGTGATGGCGGGATGCGCCTACAGCGAGAATGGTCACGAACAAGCCGGAATGGGCGTCGCCATTGCCGACTACGATTGCGATGGCTGGTTCGACATCTTCAAAACCAACTTCGCCGACGACACCTGCAATCTTTATCACAACAACGGAGACGGCACCTTCAGTGACGTCACGTTCGCCTCTGGCATCGGCATCAACAACCAATATGTGGCCTGGGGCTGCGGCTTCATCGATTACGACAATGACGGATGGACAGACATCCTGCAGGTAAACGGACACGTCTATCCCGAAATCGCTGGACACGAAATCGGGCAGACATTCAAGAATCCGCGACTCGTCTACAAGAACATGGGCAATGGTCAATTCAAAGACGTGTCCTCGACCATGGGTCCAGGCATCACCGAACGCTACTCCAGCCGCGGCGCCGCATTCGGCGATTACGACAATGACGGCGACATCGACGCGCTCGTTCTCAACATGAACGACGTACCCTCATTGTTGCGCAACGACGGCGGCAACAAGCAGAACTGGATCAAGATTAAACTCCTCGGAACCAAGTGCAACCGGACTGCAATCGGCGCTCGCGTTCGGGTGGTAACTGCCAACCACGCTCAAATGGACGAAGTACGCAGCGGATCCAGTGTCATGTCGCAAAGCGACTTGCGCCTGCACTTCGGTTTAGGTAAGGTGCAGACCATCGACCTGGTCGAAGTGAAGTGGCCGACGACGCAGAAGGTCGAGCGATTCACAAACGTGAAAGCGAATCAGATTCTTACCATCCGCGAAGGCAGCGGCATTGTCCAACCAGGCGTCTCGCCGGCAAAGGCCAGCAAATGAAAGCGCTTCTGCTCTCGCAATACCGCCATCTGGAACTCACAGATCTTGCCACGCCGGCCCCGCAATCCGGAGAGGTCCTGATTCGCGTAGCTGCCTGCGGCATCTGCGGCAGCGATGTGCACGGCTATGATGGCTCATCCGGTCGCCGCATTCCTCCGATTGTGATGGGCCACGAAGCCGCGGGAACTGTCGCGGAAGTTGGAGAAGGCGTCAGCAGCTTCAGGAAAGGCGATGGAGTCACATTCGATTCAACCGTTTACTGCGGCGACTGTGCAAATTGCCTGCGCGGAGACATCAATCTCTGCGATCATCGCGAAGTTCTAGGCGTCTCCTGCGGAGATTACCGCCGTGCAGGAGCGTTCGCGGAGTTCGTCACTGTTCCGGCCCGCATCGTTCACCGCCTTCCTGAGAATCTTCCCTTCGAGCAAGCCGCCTTGCTCGAAGCCGTCGCGGTTGCGTTGCATGCCGTCTCGCTTGTCCCCGTCGCGCCTCGCAGTACCGCCCTCGTAGTGGGCGCTGGAATGATCGGACTCCTGCTGCAGCAGGCTCTGCGAGTAGCAGGATGCTCCCGCATTTTTGTGGCGGACATCGATAGCACCCGCCTTGCCTTCAGTAAGCAACTCGGGGCGACCGCAACTCTGTCGGATCGTGTCCCTCAGCGGATCGCGGAACTCACCCATGGTGTTGGTGTAGACCTTGCCATCGAAGCAGTGGGAAAGACCGAAGCCGTGAATACGGCAATTGACAGCGTCCGCAAAGGCGGCAGCGTCGTTCTCGTCGGCAACATTTCGCCCGAGATCTCGCTGCCTCTTCAGAAAGTGGTCTCGCGCCAGTTGCGCCTGCAGGGGTCATGCGCCTCCGCTGGCGAATACCCCAGGGCTATCGAACTCATGTCCACCGGAGCCATTCAAGTGAAGCCTCTCATCAGCGCCGTCGCACCCCTCGCCGAAGGCCCACAATGGTTTGAACGTCTCTATGCCCGCGAACCGAATTTGATGAAAGTTGTTCTCACGCCGGACAAGCTATCGTGAACGACAACTCCGCAGACCGAGGCCTCTTTGATCTCACCGGCCGCGTTGCCATCGTGACCGGCACCAGCCGTGGACTCGGGCAATCCTTCGCGCGCGCTCTTGCCAAGGCAGGCGCAGATCTTGTCCTCACCAGCCGCAACCGCGCTTCCCTCGCGCCCTTTGAAGATGAAATCAAAGCGCTCGGTCGCCGCGCAGTGTCCCTCGATCTTGACGTCCGCGATCAGCACAGCATTGAGCAAATGGCGGCGGCAGCAGACAACGCCTTCGGCCATCTGGACATCCTCGTGAACAATGCCGGATGCAACATCCGGAAGCCGGCGCTGGATGTAACCTGGGATGATTGGAATCAGATTCTCGACACCAATCTTCGCGGAAGTTTTTTCGTCGCTCAAGCGGTCGCCCGCCGCATGATTGCTCGCAATTACGGCCGCATCATCAACATCGGATCAGTTACCAGTGTCGCCGGCTACGCAGGCCTCGCTCCCTACGGAGCCAGCCGCGGAGGAATCCGGCAGCTCACCATGAGCCTCGCCGACGACTGGGGCAAACACGGAATTACCGTGAATTGCCTTGCCCCCGGCTGGTTTCGCACAGAACAAAACAAAATTCTCTACGAAGACAAAGAGTGGGTGGAATATCTGTCGGACCGCATCCCGCTAAAACGCCCCGGACGCCCCGATGACCTAGAATCCGCCGTCGTCTTCCTCGCCGCCGAGTCCAGCCGTTACGTCACCGGCCAAACCCTGTTAGTTGACGGCGGCATCTCGACCGGCGCAGTCCGTGCTCTCCCAAAATCCCGCTGATCCAATCGAAACTCGGGTGCCCCACCCTTCTCGCGTTCTCTGCGAGAGGTGGGGCCGTTGACTTCCTTTCCCCATTTACCGCACTCCGCAGACCGGAACCACGTCTAATGAACCCTCGCCACCCACCCGCCCCCGCTGGCAAGTTGTAATTTCAGCTTAGTGCTCCGATTCACCTGCTGAGTACTCTTCTTGTAATCACTCGCATTTCGATCCGCGTTGACTCCATCCTGATACGCGTCCATCGTAAAATTCCCATCCGGCAAGAATGACAAATCGATGTCCAGCGTACGACCCGTCCAGTCGCTCATCGCCCCGATATACCAATCCTTCCCATTTCGTCGCGCGACAACAACGTACTCGGCAATCTTGGCCTCGAGCACTCTAGTTTCATCCCACTCGGTCGGCACCGCTCCGAGAAATTCCATTGTCTCGGGTTCGCGAAGATAGTTCGAAGGACTATCCGACAACATCTGTAACGGAGCTTCATACACTACATACATCGCCAGTTGATGGCACCGCGTCCCCATCGCCATAGGCTGACTATTGATTGGTCGAAATGTGGACCTGGTTGCGTTGCGCATCGCACCCGGCGTGTAATCCAGCGGCCCCAGGAACATCCGGGTAAAGGGCAGCGTCACATTATGCTTCGGCTCAGATTCCGCGCTCCACTTGCTCCACTCCATTCCGCGCACGCCTTCGGCATTGATCAGGTTGGGCCAGATGCGCGTCATGCTTGCAGGCTTCTGGTCACCGTGATAATCGACCAGCATGTGGCGCTTCGCCGCCTCCCGGCACACCCGATAAAAATAGTCGATCATGATCTGATCGCTGCGCTGCATGAAGTCCACCTTGATTCCCTTCACGCCCCACTTCTCAAACTGATCGAGCGCGGGAATCAGTTGATCGTCCAGCGTCTTCCAGGACGCCCACAGAATGATTCCCACATTCTTCTGTTTCGCGTAAGTAACCAACTCTTCCATATTCAAGTCAGGGGTCACTTCCAGCAGATTGCCCAGCTTGTACCAGCCATCATCCAAAATGATGTATGGAATCCCGTACTTCGCGGCGAAATCGACGTAATACTCGTACGTCTTCGTATTGATGCCTGCCTTAAAATCCACTCTATCGACATTCCAGTCATTCCACCAGTCCCACGCCACCTTGCCCGGTTTGATCCACGAAGTGTCCTGCACCTGCGATGGCTTCTGCAGCAAATACACGATCTGATTCGTAAGCAAATCTCCATCGTGATCAGCGATCCCGATCACCCTCCAGGGAAACGTTCGCTTGCCTGCGGTCTCAGCGATATAGTCGGCAGTCTCCTCTGGCTTGTAGTCGCGATCGCTCGTTTGCACCAGTTTCGTTGGATACGCCGGAAAGGTCGCTCCCAGCCCATTCCCGCTCGTTCCGCGCAGCCACAGCCCCGGGTAGTCATCTAAGTCCGACTCCACGATCGCGAGTTTCGCTCCTCCTCCGATGTCAACCACCGCCGGCAATGTAGCGATGAACTCCGGCGCAATCTCACTCAAATGCTGCGGCAAATATTTGCGTTCATTATGCGAATAAAAGCTGTCCTCCTGCGGATAATAAACAACGAAGTTCGTCGGGAAATTGATGCCAGCCTCTTCGCCGAAAATCTTTACCTTCTCCGTGGGCAGTGCGGTCTCGAAGCGATACGCCGCTCCTTCGTTGTAGGCACGGAACACGACCGAGTACCCGCCATCCATGTTCAAACGCAACTCGTTGTAGTGGTCTCGAATCTTGGCAAACTTCTGGCGCACCACGGGCTCGACGACTTGATCATGAGAACTTGGTTTCGCCCCGATTACCTTCGGCTGTGCTCCCAGTTTCTTGTGCTCGACATCTAGAGACAGCGTGCAATTCTCGAGCACCGCCCTGCCCTTTAAGACGACGTCATATCGAACCTGCCCCGCCGTCCGGATTCTGACTTCGATCCGCCCATCCGGCGACCGCAGATCATAGCTTGATTGTGCAGTTCCAGATTGACCAAGAACACTGAGGATAATTGCCAGCGTCGTGAGGCTAAGAAGCGTCTTCATTTCGGCACCTGTGGCGAGAGATTTTAGGATACGAGAATTCGGAATCTTACTCGCGATGCCGGAGCATTACAAATTCGGCGGACATGGGCCGTCAATTTTGTTTCGCGCCTTCCTTCAGCGCCTGGGCACGCGCGCGTTCCGCTCCCGCATTTTCTTTCTCGCCAAGTTGTTCGAAGGCGTCCGCCAGGAACGCATGCGGCTCGAAATTCCGTGGCTCTGAGCTTACTGCCTGCTTCAGATAAGGCACAGCATCCGCGGCATGATTCTGCAGCGTGAGGATGCGGCCAAGCAGCAGATTGGCGCGAAAATGCTGGGGATTCTGCTCAATTACCGTGTGCAGAAGATCGACTGCCTCTGGCACATGCTGCGTCCGCGCATAAACTGCCGCTAGCGAAAATTGTGCGTCAGCCCACTTGGGCCGCTTCTTGGCGACAAACTCGAAGTACGGAACAGAATCCCGCAACGCTCCGGTTTCGAACAGCGCTAGCCCGAGTTCATACTGGGCTTGAACCGAATCAGGTATCTGTTCCACGGATTTACGCAGAGCGCCAATGGCTTCGTTGTAGCGCTTCGTTTTCGCCAGGGCGATTCCCAGTTGCAGTTGCGCCGCAGTCACCAGAGGGCTGTCAGCCAAAACCTGCTGCAGAAGAGGAATCGCATCTGCGTACCGGCCATCCTCAACCGCAATCATCCCCTGCTGCAGGATATTCGAAATGCCAATCTTATCCTTTGGGTCGGCGCCTTCAAGAACGTCCTCAGATTGTCCGCCAGCTGTCGATGCCACATATCCGAGTGCAGAGAGATTGTCGGCCTGGTCACCGCTGAGCTGCGGCGTCTGCTGTGCTTTGTCCGAGACAATCGCAGTCTTGTCGTAAAGCTCATCAATCTGCGCCAGCAACGTAGTTGCCACTGCGGGAGAGGATTCCGCAAGATTGTGCCCTGCATCTTTATCTCGCAATTCGTCGTACAGCTCGCGCTTGGGCGCTCGCACAAAAAGATACTTGCCCGATCGCAGCGAGCGTAATGCGCTCCAGCCGAATGCCCGGTGCGGATAATCAGTTTCCGCATACGCAGGCAGATCTTTCGCGTCCTTCGCATCTCCTTTCATCAGCGGAACCAGGGACTCACCTTGGATAGTTGGCGGCAACGGCAGACTGAGCATACTAAGAAGAGTGGGAGCTACGTCGACCAGACGCACCCGCGCACTCACACGATGGCGGGCCAGCAATTCCTTTGGCAACTTCACGATGAGAGGAACGTGAATGGTCTCGTCATAAAGAAAAATTCCATGCATGCTTTCCCCATGAGCGCCGAGAGATTCCCCATGATCCGACATCATGACAATCATCGTGTTCTCGTAAAGCCCGCGTTGCCGAAGATAGGTAAACAGCTTGCCCAGACACGCATCCGCATACGCGACCTCTCCGTCATACGGATCTTTGAAACGCTTGTCATATGGCGAAGGCGGCTCATAAGGCGCATGCGGATCGTACAAGTGCACCCACACAAAGAACGGGGATTTCGGATTCCCCTTGAGCCACGTGATGGCATGCCCGACCACATCGCCTCCTCGCCTCTCGACCGTCGAATAGCGGTCCTCATCCGGATTATTTTTAGGGCGGAATCCCGCGTCAAACGAACTAAACCCCCGATCAAAACCAGGTGCAATGGCGGCGTGCGGATCCAGAATCAGCGAACCAACGAATGCCGCCGTCCGATATCCAACCTTCTGCAGAATGTCAGGCACGTAAGGCAGTAAGGTTGGCAACGAATATCCGAAATCCGTAACCGTGTGAAACTGTGGATAGGTGCCCGTGAAAATCGTAGCGTGTGATACGGGAGTCAATGGCGCTTGCGAATAGGCCTTTTCAAAAACCACTCCCTGATGCGCCACCATATCCAGGTTTGGAGTGAGTCCCTTGGTGTTGCCAAGGAAACCCATGCGGTCTGCCCGCGTAGTATCGACAGTTATGAAAACGATATTGGGCGCATCGGCGCGCAGTAGATCGCTGCCAATAAAGAGTAAATAAAATAAGAGGAACAAAGGCCGCATAAACAAAGAGGGAGTTTACCATCGGTAAACTCCCTGATGCGATGCCGCGCAGATGTTTCAGAAGTCCACACCAATGCCAAATTGCATGTTGCGTTGTGCACCGGTGCCCAGGACGGGATTAAAGCCTAGCCCAACATCCGGCGTAGCAAAATATTGACCGAAGCCGCTGGTGTTGATCCTTCCGGTTTCATACGCAAACATGGCATGGTTTAGCGCGTTGAAGACTTCCCATTTGAATTTCACCGCATAGCGCTCTCGAAATTTGAAGCTCTTGAACAAACCGATATCAAGCTGCGCAATGCCTGGCTGGCGCACAGAGTTTCTCCCCGCGTTGCCAATTGTTCCATCAGCGGGAGTCACGAATGCCGCTGTGTTGAAGAAATTCTCCTGGCTGTTACTCACATGGTAGTGATAATTCAACGGCGCGCCCGTGTACTCCGCATAGGTTTCTCTCAACCCCTGATTTGAGGGGTCGCCGCGCAGATAAATCGTAAACGGACGTCCATCCTGAGCACGGAAAAGCGAGTTGATCGACCATCCTTCTCCGATCAACTTCGGGATTCCGTGCACCTTTGGGACGTCATATACCACTGTGAAGTTGACGTTCCAGGGGGTATCAAAATCCGACGGCGAGTAACCCTTATTGACGTTGTAAGGATTTTGGTAATCGGATAAAAACGTTCCACCGCGATTAGCCGACCCAGTATCAAACGCGCGCGACCACGTGTAGTTTAACTGTCCCGTGAATCCGTGAATATCGCGGATTTTGTAAGCAAGCTGCAGGCTGTTGTAATTGGAGTAGCCGTCGTTATTCAGCTGCAGGATGTGGTCATAATTCGGGAACCGTGTCCCAAACGGCTGTCGAGTCACATCGCAGGCTACCGTACTCACAGGACATGCGTTGAGGTCTCGCCAGTTGATCAAATCCCGTCCCTTGGTGCCTACATAGGCTACGCTGAACGCCGTTTTATTACTCACCTGCTGCTCAATGGTCAGGTTGTAAGCATGGTTCATCGGGGTTTGAAAATTGCGTACTAACTGGACAACGTTAAAGGGTGGGCTTGGAGTCACACTCTGCCCGTAAATATTCACTCCCGGTGCCATGCAAACGTATGACGAGCAAGAGTCATTGTTCACGAAACTCGCGGCATTGTCGGATTCACCGATCGAAAAAATTCCATTCGCGACCTGAGTGAAAAACCCCGATCGAGTACTGCTCCACATATTGAAATATGTCTGCGGAGCCGCAATCGTACCGAAGTTGGTCAAGTCGTAATTGAGCGAGTATCCTGCGCGCAACACGGTCTTGCCATTCCTGAAAACGTCCCACGCAAACCCAACCCTCGGGCCAAAGTTATTCTTATCCACGCCATAAAGAGGCTGTTTCGCCAGGCTCACAAAACCGTCCGCGTCAGCCTTGGGGTCATCCGGCAGGAAGTTCGCGCCCAAGTGGTCCCGTTCACCCATTGCTCCCGCAACATCCCAACGAACCCCTGCTTCCAGCGTGAAATTCGGCTTCACCTTCCAGCTATCCTGCACGTAGAGTCCAACGGATTTCTGGAAGAAGTGACGCTGTGTTACGCCGAACGACCTTCCCGCGTAACTCGCAAAACCTAAAAGTAATTCGTTCAGCGCCGCTACTCGTCCGCTTTCCCCAACCATGTTCGCAGGAACTGCTCCAGCCGTGTCGTTGTAATTACCAAGATAGTAGAAATAGAGCGAGGTGTGGGCACGATCGCGGCGTGACTTTGTGTAAGCATCCTGATATTGCCCGCCAACTTTGATCGTGTGGTTACCCTTGATCATCGTAAAGTGCTCTTGCCAATCGTACGAGGCGTTCGGACGAGTAACAATTGGATAGCCCTGAACACCGCCTACAAAGCTATAGGTGGTGTTTCCGAACGAATACCCATATAGGCTAGGCACCTCAAAGTTTTCTTTGTCGTCAGGGCCAGCGCCCAAAGGCCCGGTATTTAGACCTAATGCTGCCGGATCGATGTTGTTGTTGATCCCGATACGTTGCGAGAACCGCTGATACCCGAAGCGGCTTTCCAAAACCTTGCTGGGAGTGATCGTCCACGTATAGTTAACTCCCGCTAATTGCGCCCTAGTCGGAGCGACTGAGTTCCACATATTGGCGTTTGTCGCTAAAGGTCCTACTGACTTCGGAACACCAGGAGCGGGTGGCTGGTTCTGAAGACTGTCCCCGAATAGATATTTTACGGAAACTCGATGCTTGTCGTTGAATACGTAGTCAAACTTCACGTGGAAATTGTTCAGGTCCAGAGCGTTGTTGGCCGCAATATTCACTGGAGCCCCAGGGCTTGGTGCCAATGGAACGAACGAAAGCAGGTTGGTCCCTATAGTGCTCGGTGTTCCGTCGTCGCCAGTTCCGACAATCTGATCCGGTCCGGGTCCGGGAACCCCGTCATTGATGCACGTGGCCGGATTCGGATCACCAACGCTGTTGGGGTTAACTCCGTTCTGCACGCACCCCAACGCATCATTTATTTCGGCTTGCGCGGGGAGATTCACCGTGGACGGAAAGACGTCTTTAAGATGGAACCCCTGGTATGAGACAAAAGCGAAAGCCTTGTCCTTCTTGATCGGGAAGCCCGCCGACGCGCCAAACTGGTTCAAACGAAAGGGCGTTACGGAACTGGCAAACCAGTTCTTCGCGTCAAACGCATCCGTGTGCCGGTTCCAAAATAGGTTCCCGTGAATAGCATTCGTCCCACTCTTCAGCCCGATATTGATCACCGACCCGCCCTTAACTCCGAACTCCACACCCGGGTTCGATTGCACGTTGAACTCGGAAATGCCATCCAGAGGAATCAAAGCAGCCGCTGTACCTGAGATCGCGGCCTGCCCAAGCGAAGACTCACCGTAGTAGCGGTCATTGTTGGGGATGCCGTCGACTGCGTAGTTGTTCGATGTGGCTCGTTGTCCGTTGATGTTCAGACTCTGAAATCCGCCGCCCGGACTCCGTTGCACTCCTGGTACGCCGTCCAGAAGGTTATTGAAATCCCCGCCATTGTTGGGCAGATCCGCCACCTCGCGCTGCACGAACAGAGTACTGAGACGGTCCTCCGTGGTCTCAATCAAAGGCGCAACGTCCTGTACTTCCACCGTCTCCGTTCTTGAGCCCACTTGCAGCGAGAAGTTCGCCTGTGTCACAAGTGCGATATCCACGCTCGCCTGCCGCGACATGCTCTTGAACCCCGAAGCCTCCACCGTCAGCCGGTATTGCCCGGGATTCAAATTCGGGATGCGAAAGAACCCAGTCTCATTGCTCGTCGCGGATTGTTTCTCTCCGGTGGCAACATTCTCCGCGCGGACATTGGCGCCGTTCACTGCCGCGCCGCTAGCGTCGCTCACCGTGCCGGAAATATCGCCGGTGATTTTCTGTGCGTAAAGAGGAATGCAGGAGAGCACGCCAGTCACAAGGAATACAGCCACTGCCCGCAGAAGACGGTCCGCTGCCATCTTGACCCCCAAGGTTGTCCGTACTGCAATCCCACAGAGAAACGGGTGACCGCATGCTCGACTGCAGAGGCGCTTCAAGTCAAGCAAAATGTGCAACTTT
>Ga0068856_100003054_pt1 | contig 17125 bp, 13 predicted proteins | sample KBSCornC62_FD_66595 | JGI IMG/M metagenome (GOLD analysis project Ga0068856, IMG submission 66595) | Corn rhizosphere microbial communities from Kellogg Biological Station, Michigan, USA - KBS Corn C6-2 | ecosystem: Host-associated > Plants > Roots > Rhizosphere > Soil ...
CCTTCCGCTGCCCGCGCACGAGCATGAGCGCCCGCCCTTGGGGATCCACGTCGACGAGCTTGACGTGCACATCCATCGACGGCGCGCTGCTTCCGACCCAGAGTTCGGCGCGGACCGGGCCCGCGAGCTCGATTGGATCGACCAGCGGCCGGCCGGTGAAGGTGAGCACGTCCGCGCGTCCCTCGACGATGCGTTCATCCGGGTACTCGTGCAGGAATGTGAACGGGTCGACGACCGTGGACGGGACGAGGTCCGCAGGATCATGCGTCCACTTCGCGACGGACGACTCGGGGACTGACCACTGGATCATTCCGCCCTGCTCATCGCGCGTCGCGGCGGCCGCGTCGGCGAGCAGCAGCGGGAGCTCCCGGCTCTCCGGTGGCGGCCAGCTCGACGATGTCCGCCATTCAACGGGGCCGAGGCGCCAGCGAACGCGCGGCAGAGTGCTCGGATCGCGGCTGCCGCGCAGAAACGCATCGAAGAAGTCGAGCGCCGGGCCCAGATAGGCGGGGATCATTCGCTCGAGCGCCTCGTCGTTCGCGTCGTGGTCGAGCTCGTCAGGTACCGGCACGTCGTCCAACCGGTAGTTCTCATGGTCGATCGAGTCCGCGACCAGGTACTGGAGATGGGACAGGCGTGCGTCGGCGGCGAGCCGCATGTAGTCCGCCACGTGCTGCTGCAAGAGGTTGTCGAACCAGCCGACGCAGTGCAAGACGGGGATGGACAGGCGTTCGAACGGATGCTCACCGGGGCCGTATGGGTTCAACGGGTCGTGACCGACCCGCCGGCGCAGCAGGCGGTCCAACCCGGCCGAGCGCTCGCCGATCGCCTCGAAGCCGGTTTCGAACACCTCGGCGGCCGGGCGGTGCGACCAGTCGATCGGCCACACGTGCATGAGCCGGTCCGTCCAGCACTCCGCCAACCACTGCGCACCGTAGAGCGGCTCGACACTCTCGCTCAGCCAGCGGCTGAGGTCGGCCGAGGCGACGCGCGGAACGATCGCGCGCAGGGCGGGGTGGCCGCTCGCCACAGCCGCCCACTGCGTGAACCCGTAGTACGACTCGCCGAACATGCCGATCGGCCCCGCCCATGACCGTGCGCTGATCCAGTCGAGCGTGTCGTACCCGTCGTCCACCTCGTGCACGAACGGCAACGTCTTCCCCTCTGAGCGGAACTTGCCCCGGACGTCCTGCACGACGAACGCGTATCCGCGGGCGGTGACGTGCGGCGCGAGCCACGGCATGTACGTGTAACGGCTGCCCTTGTCGTAGGGCGATCGCACGAGCACCACCGGCCAGGGCCCGTTCCCCGCGGGGAAGTAGACGTCCGTGGCGAGGCACACGCCGTCTCGCATCGGGACCGACACCTGTTCGGCCGCATCCGGCGCAGGAGCCGGCTCGAGCGTCTCAAGCTCGAAGCTCCGGGGTGTGCGATCGGGCGCCAATCAGCCGTCCGTTGGAGATCTACCGCCAGGCGGTGCAGTTCTGGTACAAAGTACTAGAATACGCCACCTGCTGGGACGAGCTTGTCGCCGACGACAGCGCGCGTCACCCCGAGGCCAATCGAGGAGGAGTCACGCCCAAGCGCGCCCTGATCGTGATCGATGTCCAGAACGAGTACTTCGATGGAGGGGCCCTTCCGATCACCGATCCCTCTCCGACGCACAGCCTGGCGAACATCGGCCGAGCGATGGACAAGGCCACCGAGCGAGGCCTCCCGACGGTTGTCGTGCGCCACACCGAGCACGATCCCGACGCGGGCATGTTCCGCGAGGGCAGCGACACGTGGCGGCTTCACCGCGAGGTCGACGAGCGGCGCCGGGACCACCTCGTCGAGAAGTCGCTGCCCGGCTCGTTCACCGACACGAACCTCGCGGACATCCTGGCGTCGAGCGACATCGATACCGTATCGATTGTCGGATACATGACGCACATGTGCGTCGACACGACCGCCCGCGAGGCCGCCCACCGCGGGTTCTCCGTGGAGATCTTGAGCGACGCGACCGGTACGCTGGCACTTGAGAACAGGGGTGGCGCCGCAACAGGTGAGGAGCTTCACCGGTCGACGCTCGTCGCTCAGGGCCAGTTCTTCGCGGACATCGTCTCCACCGACGAATGGTTGAGCCGGCTGGATGCTGACCGACCGCCACCGTCGGAGACGTGCCTGCCTGATCTCGACGTCCGAAAGGGGAGCACGATGCATCCGACCAGCGCGCGCATGAACCGCCGTGAGCTGCTCGGGCTGGGAGCGCTCGCAGTGGGCGCCGCGGCCTGCGGCGGCTCGACCGGAGGCGGCGGCGCGACCGCCTCCTCCCAGAACCTCTCGGGCAAGAAGATCGAAGGGACCCTCAAGTTCTACAACTGGGCCCAGTACGTGAACCCCGTGAACACCAAGGCCTACGAGGCGAAGACCGGCGTCCACTTCGAGGAGTCCGACTTCACGTCGAACGAGCAGCTCCTCACCAAGCTCCAGACGACGAAGGGCCAGAAGACCTACGACATCATCGTTCCCGACGCCGACCACGTCCGGATCGAGAAGGACCTCGGCCTCTTGATGAAGCTCGACCACAGCCTGATCCCGAACCTGAAGAACCTCGCGCCGCACTGGACGCAGCTTCCGTACGACCCTGGGAACGTGTACTCGGTTCCGAAGGACACCGGCATCACGGGCTTCACGCTCCGAAGCGACCGGGTCACAGTTGAGCTGCATACCTGGAAGGACTTCTTCGACTTCCTGCCGCACGCTTCGAACCTGACGGTGAACTTCATCGAGAGCCCGTCCGAGGTGATCGGCGTGGCGCTGAACAGCCTCGGCTACTCGATGAACACCGACGACGAGGGCCAGCTCTCCCAGGCGCGCGACCTCCTGCTGAGCGTGAAGCCGTACGTCGACACCGTGAACGAGGTCTACATCAACGACTTCCAGGCCGGCAAGATCGACCTCGGCATCACGTACTCCGGCGACGGGCTGCGAATCCAGAACGTGCGCAAGAAGGAGGGCGACATCGACGTCGTCGCGCCGGAGGGCAAGTCGGAGATCTGGGTCGATAACTGGGCCATCTCCGCCTACGCCCCGGATCCGGTTGCCGCCCATGCCTGGATCAACTTCATACTCGAGCCCGACGTGAACGCCAAGGAGATGGAGTACAACGCCTTGGAGGTCCCCACGCCCGCGTCCTATCCACTTGTCGGCGAGCTCGCGAAGAATCCACTCGTCGTCTTCGAGGACCGGATCCTGAACGACTACGAGATCCTGTTCACGACCCCGGAGCGGCAGAACACCCGACAGAGGATCTGGAACGAGTTCAAGGCGGCCTGAGAGGGCCGTTTCCGCCGGGGTCGCCGAACGCCGGTCCCGAAACGGAGTCACCGCATTGGCCTTCCCGGTCAAACAGCGCTCGCTGCGAGGGTCGTCCCGTGTTTTCGGGCACAATGCCTCGACACCGTTCCTGATGGGCACTAGACCACTCCCGCGAAGGCCCCAACGTCGCGGTATTCAACGCCGGGCCGCGATCTTGCAAGCAACGCTCCGCATCCTCGGACGGGAGGGGTCGGCCGCGATCACACATCGTTCGGTTGCGGAGGAGGCCGGCGTGCCCGTCGCGGCCACCACGTACTACTTCTCGTCGAAGCACGATCTGCTCCGAGAGGCGCTCCACCTCCATGCTGAGAAGGAAGCGGAGCGAGTTGCCGACGCAACGCGGACGCTCGGCGACGGCCCCTTGACGGTGGACGTGCTGGCCGAGCATTTGGCGGATTTTGTTGATTATGGGCTCCGGACGGGTCGCCGAGCGCTGATTGCGGAGTACGAGCTCCTGCTCCAAGCTGCGCGGGATCCGGATCTCGAGCCTCTCTCGCGGGTCTTCTACGATCGGATCCGAGGCCAGCTCGAGGAGACGCTTTCCGAGCTTGGCGCACGCGACCCACGGGCCACCGCCCTATTGATCATGGCTGTGCTGGCAGGGTTGGAGGTGGACAACCTCGCCACCCCGACGACGCACCTGTCGCGCGACGAGCTCCGGCAGCTCATCGGCCAGCTCCTTCACGGCCTGCTCGGCTCGTCGTAGTCGTCGGCTCCGTGCACCTCCTGGATGGCGTTGCCGCCGTCGACAACGATCGATTGGCCCGTCACGTAGGAGGCGGCGCGACAGGCGAGGAAGGCGACCACCGCCGCCACTTCCGCCGGCGTGCCGGGCCGCCCGACAGGGGTGTGTGCTCCCGCGATGCGTTCCTCGTCCGTCGATGCTGCGGTGTCGATCCATCCCGGAGCCACCGAGTTTGCGGTGATCCCCGAGCGGCCATATTCCAGGGCGACCGCTCGCATCAGCCCGTCCATCGCAGCCTTGGCGGCCGCATAGCCGGCGAGGCGCGATGCGACGACGAGTGGGCCGGTTACCGACGAGACCATGACCACACGGCCGTAGCGGCGCTCCGACATACCCGGGAGCACCATTCGGGTCAGGTGAACCGCGGTCATGAGATTGACATCGAGCTCACGCTTCCAGTCGTCGGGCGTCAGCTCGGCCACACGCTTGCTCGGCGCGTCAACACCGGTCTGGGCGAGCCCCGCGGCGTTGATCAGGATGTCCACCGGCCCGAGAGCCTCCTGAGCGTGTGCCACGACGCGCTCGGCGTCCGCGACGACGGTGAGATCACCGACGGCCGCGGTCGCCTCGGCACCCTGACGTCGCAGTTCCTCGGCGCGGAAGTGTACGCGGTCGGTCGTCGCGGTGAGGGCAACGCGTGCACCAAGTTGCGCGAGCGTCCGGGCGCAGGCGAACCCGATGCCGGTCTCGCTTCCACAACCGGAGATCAGGGCGACGTCGCCGGCGAGGTCGCAAGGGCGATTGTCTGGCACTGAGTGGTTCCTTCCTCGATCCGAAAGGTGGTACGATCGTACCAATGCCGTCAACCTCCTCCAACTCGGCGAGGTTGTCCGAGCTGCTGGACGCGGAGGAGGAGCGCTACCGAGCATCCCATCCGCGCTCTCTCGCTCTCGCCGGCCAGGCCGCCAAGAGCCTGCTCAACGGCGTTCCGATGAGTTGGATGACCCATTGGGCGACACCGTTCCCGCTCTTTATGCGGCGCGCGAACGGAACTCGGCTGTGGGATGTCGACGGCAACGAGTACATCGATTTCTGCCTCGGCGACACCGGAGCGATGGCCGGGCACTCTCCATCCGTCACCGCCGAAGCGATCTCGCGTCGCGCCGCAACGGGCATCACGGCGATCCTCCCGACGGAGGACGCTGTCGTCGTGGGCGACGAGCTAACCCGTCGGTTCGGTCTCCCGAAGTGGCAGATCGTGATGACGGCGACCGATGCAAATCGCTACGCCCTCCGGCTCGCCCGGCACGTGACCCGCAGGCCGAAGGTGCTCGTGTTCAACTGGTGTTACCACGGCACGGTTGATGAGACGCTGGCCGTGCTGGACTCCGGCCGCGTTACCCGCCGGCCGGGCGTCGTCGGCCCGACGCAGCCGGCCGGCGAGACCACCCGTGTCGTTGAGTTCAACGACGTCGACGCGCTGGAGCGCGAGCTCGCACACGGGGACGTCGCGTGCGTCATCGCCGAGCCGGCGCTCACCAACATCGGGATCATCCTGCCGGATCCGGGGTTCCACGACGCGCTCCGGGAACTGACGCGGGCCGCCGGAACGCTCCTGCTCATCGACGAGACCCATACGATCTGTGCCGGCCCCGGCGGGATGACCGCCGAGCTCGGCCTCGAGCCCGACATGCTCGTCGTCGGCAAGGCGATCGGGGGAGGAATGCCGGCGGCGGCCTACGGGATGACGGAAGCGGTCGCGGAAGTCGCCGGCGAGGCGGTGGAGGAGCCGGAGCTGAACATCAGCGGTATCGGTGGAACCCTCTCCGGGAATGCCCTCGCGGTCGCGGCCGTTCGGGCCACCCTGTCGCACACGCTGCGAGCCGAGGATTTCGAGCGCATGATCCCGCTCGCCGAGCGTTGGGAGGCCGGCGTCCGCGACGCGATCGACGAATGCGGCCTGCAGTGGTCGGTCACCCGGCTCGGCTGTCGGGCCGAGTACTGGCCGGCGTCGGGCGATCGCACCGCAGCCGAGGCGGCTGCGATGGCCGACGACGAGGCCACCAGCTATCTCCATCTCCACGCGCTCAACCGCAACGTCCTCCTAACTCCATTTCACAACATGGCGCTCATGTGCCCCGACACGACCGCTGACGACGTGGATCGCCACACGAGCGTCTTCCGCGAGGCCCTCGGCGATGTCGCATCACTTCGCTGATGGACGGTTCAGCCCCCTGGGAGAAGCGTGATCGCGGAGAACGCTGTGGCTGAGGTACCTCAGCGACGCGTAGCCCTGATCAGCGGGGCCGCCGGCGGCATCGGCTCGGCGACGGCGGACAGGTTCGCCGTCGGAGGTTGGAGCGTCGCACTCACCGATCTCGACGTTCCCGGCCTCTCTGATGTCGCCGAGAGGCTCGAGCGTCTCGAACGACTCGTCGGCGTCTTCCCGGGGGATCTACGCTCTGCATTGACGTGTCAGGAGGTCGTTCGCGAAGCGGTCTCAGCCGGCGGCCGTCTCGATTGCCTCGTCTGCGCGGCCGGAGTCTGGACCGAGGGGCCCGCCGAGGAGACGCGCGAGGCCGACTGGGACCGGGTCATCGACGTCAACGTGAAAGGGCTCTTCTTCCTGGCCGCTGCGTCGATTCCACACCTCGCCGACAGCGCCGGATCGATCGTGAATCTCTCTTCCGACGCCGGCCTTCAGGGGGTGGCCGGAGCTGCTGTCTACTCGGCCTCGAAGGGCGCGGTCACCAACCTCACCCGCGCCCTGGCGCTCGAGCTGGCGCCCCGCGGCGTCCGCGTGAACGCGGTGTGCCCTGGCGATGTCGACACGCCGATGCTCCGCGCGCAGGCGACGGACTTCGGCGGCGAGAACCCCGCCGGCTACCTCGAGTCACTGCTGCGGCAGTATCCGCAGGGTGACAGGGCACGATTCGTCTCCGCGGAGGAGGTGGCCGAGCTGATCTGGTACCTCGCGCAAGACCGGGCGACCCCGATCACGGGCGCCAACCTTTCAATCGACTTCGGCATATCGGCGGGCGTCCAGTGATCGAATGCGGAAGCATCATCCACACGCGGAACGAATGAAGGTCTTCGCCTGTCTCTGCGGCGGTGACCGATCGGACATCGCGACGTTCGATCCGCTCGACGAGCGGGTCGGCACCAAGGTCTACTGCCCGTACTTCTTTTACCTCGTCGAGCATCCGGACGGTCGCATCCTGTTTGATACCGGCCTGCATCCTGAGATCGCGACTGATCCGGTCGGCCGCGTCGGCGAAGCCGCGGCCGCCTTCCCGGTTGAGATGAACGAGGGTGGCGACGTCGTCAGCCAGCTCGGCAAGCTCGGTCTGGAGCCCGCGGATGTCGACGCCGTCATCGTTTCGCACCTGCATTTCGATCACGCGGGCGGCCTGGAGTTCGTCAAACACGCCGACGTCTATGTGCAGGCCGCAGAGCTTGCCGCAGCCAGGAACCCCCCGGTGTACCAGCAGGAGCTGTACAACCCGGCTGACTTCGAGCACGATCTGCAGTGGAAGCAGCTGGACGGGGATACCGATGTGTTCGGCGACGGCACGCTCCGCGTTCTCTCAACTCCCGGACATACGCCGGGCCACCAGTCCATCTACGTGGAGTTCGAGCACAGGAAGCCGCTCGTTCTGATGGGGGATGCGACGTACAGCCTGGCCAAGATGCGGCAGCGCCGACTCTCCGCGGTGGTTTGGAGTGCGGACGCTACGGTGGCGAGCTGGGAGCGATTCGAGGAGATCGAACGTGAGACCGGAGCAGAGTTGCGCTGCACCCACGAGGTCGAGTTCGGCGATGTACCGCTTGCCCCGGAAGCCTCTTGGGAGTGACCGGCCACGGCCGGCCGACGCGCCGACGCCCGGCCGGAAGAGCCGGCAGCGAGGTCAGAGACGCCGACCGCGGCTACCTGTCCTGGTCGATCAACCGCTCGCCGAACAGCGTGAACGCGCAGACGGCGATCACGATCATGGCGCCGGCGGAGAGGGACTGCTGGGGGTGGCCGCCGAGCAGGGCCTGCTGGCCCGCCGAGATCATGACGCCCCAGTCGGCGGTGGGCGGTTGCACGCCGAGCCCGAGGTACGAAAGCCCGGCGAGGTCGATCATCACGTAGCCGAACGAGACGCTCGCCTGGGCGACGATCAGCGGCAGCAGATTCGGAACGAGGTGCCGCGCCGAGATGCGAAACGCCGAGAACCCCTGCACCTCGAGCGCCTCGACGTAGGGCATCCGGCGCTCGCGCAGCGCCGCGCCGCGCGTGATGCGCGCCAGATAGGGCATATGCGCGATCGCGAGCGCGACGACCGCCGATTTCAGTCCGGCGCCGAACAGCGAGATGACGAGGATCGCCAGCAGGATCCCGGGGAAGGCGAACAGCACGTCGAGTACCCGCGAGATCAGGCCGTCCACGAACCCGCCTCGCCATGCCGCCGCGAGTGCGATCGGGACGCCCACGAGCACCTCGAGCAGGACGACCAGGAGCGGGCCGAGCAGGCTCGTCCGCGAGCCGATGATGAGCCGCGAGAAGATGTCCCGGCCGGTGTCGTCGGTTCCCAGCAGGTGCTGGCTCGTGGGTGGGGCAAACGGATGCAGCAGGTCGATCGCGTTCGGGTCCATGGGTGCGATCAGGGGAGCGAACACCGCCATCAGGGCTAGGAGCACGATCACCACTGCGCTCGCCATGCCGACCCAGCCGAGCCGGGCGACGGGGAAGCCGATCGTCCGCCGGCGTGCCGGCTGCGTCTGCGCGAGGACGGCCTCGCTCACCGGTCATCCCCTCCGCCGAAGCCGATCCGGGGATCGATCACGGCGTATAGGAGGTCGACCACGGTATTCACGACGATGAAGGCTGTGACCAGAATCAGGCAGATCGCCTGCACCACCGGCACGTCCTTCTGTCCGACCGCCTGCACGAGGAACGATCCCAGCCCGTTCAGCGCGAACGCGTTCTCGACCACGACTGTGCCGGCGATCAGCCCGGCGATCGTGAGCCCGGCCGCCGTCGTGATCGGGACGAGCGCGTTTCGCAGCACGTGGCGCTGGACGACGTAGCGCTCCGGGATGCCGCGGCTGCGGGCGGTCGCCACGTGTTCGCGGCGCAACTCCTCGTTGGCGGCGGCCCGCGTCAGCCGGGCGACGTACGCGGTCCCCGCCAGCGCCAGCGCGATCGCCGGCATGGTGAGGTGGCGCAGCTGGCCGGCCAGGCCGGACCCGCTGCCGAGGGCGGGCAGCCAGCCGAGCTGGAGCGTGAAGATCCAGATCAACACGATGGCGGCGACGATCGCCGGCACCGCGGTGCCGACTGAGGTAACGGTGAGGATGGCCGTGTCGAGGTGGCCTTTGCGCAGCGCCGACACGAGGCCCAGCGCCACGCCGATGAGCAGGATCAGGAGCGCGGCGTAGGCGATCAGGAACACCGTCGTGCCGATGCGCGGGGTGATCAGCGAGCTGACGTCCTGCCGGAAGACGACCGACCGGCCGAAGTCGCCGTGGATGGCGCCGGTCAGCCAGTCCCAGTAGCGGACGATGAACGGCTTGTCGAACCCGTACTCGTGGCTGATGGCGTGCAGCGTCGCGGGCGGTAGCGGCCGGCCGCCGGTAACCGCCGTGAGCGGGCTGCCTGGAGCGAGGTAGACGGCCCCGTAGATGATGAAGCTGGTCGCCAGGAGCGTGGCGGCGAGCGCGGCCAGCCGGCGAGCCATGAAGGCTCCGATGCTCACGACGTCAGGCCGCCCCCACGTCGCGCGCCCAGGGGTAGTAGAGGTAGCAGAACGACGCCGGCGCACCGGTCGCGCGCTTGTTCAGGAAGAGCGGCACGGCCGGCGATACGAGCGGCAGGGTGGCGGGCTGGTCGGCCAGCACGCTCTGAGCGGCGATGATCAGCGACGCCCGCTTGGCGGGATCCGACTCGGCCACCGCCTTCTGCAGGTCGCTTGTGACGCTGGGGTTGTTGTAGTCGTCGTAGTTGTACGTGAGGGCGTTGGGCGGCTGCGGCGTGACGGTGACGTACAGGGTCTCCAGCGGTTCGGGCACGTCGGCGTAGTTCTCGGAGATGAACATGTCGATGCCCTTGCGCGCTGAGTCGGAGAAGAAGATATCGCCGTAGTCGTTGGGGTTAATGGGCTTGATCTGGATGTTGAGGCCGAGCTTCTTGCCCGCGTCCTGCACGATCGAGGCGATATTGATGTACCGCTGGAAGGATGCCCGCGTGGCGATCACGATCGTGCCGCTCGTGTCGACGCCCTGCATGAGCTTCTTCGCACCCTCGAGGTCGACCACCGGCGGCGGGAGCTTCTGGAAGGCGGCTTCCGCCTGGGACTGGGCGTAGCTCCACTGGCCGAGCGGGGTCATGGTCGACGGCAATGGGGTGGCGGCTCCGCCGTACACGGCCTTCGCAAGCGCCTGGCGGTCGATCGCCTTGAGCAGCGCCTTGCGGACGTTGATGTTCGCCAACGGGCCCGAGGTGGTCGAGATGTAGATGACGCTGAAAAGCATGCTCTTGCCGAGGTACAGGGTGCCAACTGAGGACGAGCGCAGCTGGCTGAGGCCGCTGTACGGCGTGTGGTAGGCGCCGTCGATCTCGCCACTCAGAAGGCCGGTGGTCATCGTCGACTCCTCCGGGATGAAGCTGAACACGACGGACTTGGTCTTGGGAGCGTGCGCCGTGTCCCAGTAGGCGTCGTGCCGGGTGAGCGTGATGTTCGCCCCCTGGTTCCAGCTCGTGAACCTGAACGGACCCGTGCCGACCGGCCCCGCCGTCGGAGTGCCGTAGTTCTTGCCTTTCGCCGTGACGTATGCCTGCGGGCCGACGCCGCCCGCCGGGGTCGCCATGAGCGCGGGGAAGATCACGTCCGGGCGCTTCATACGCACCGTGACCTCCCAGGCACCCGTCTGCTCGATGCTCTTCACGTTGAAATACGCGAAGGCCCAATACGAGTTGGGATCCAGGTGACGCTTCATGCTGAACACGACGTCGGCCGTGGTCATGGGGCTGCCGTCGTGGAACTTCACGCCCTGGCGAATCGTGTACACATGCGTGAGGTCGTCCGGCGCCGAGTGCGACTCCGCGAGCCCGGGTTCGATCGAGAGCTGCGGCGTCAGCCGCATCAGGCTCTCGGTGATGTTGGTGACGACGGTGTTCTCCTCGTAGTTGTAGTCGTAGATCCAGTCCAGCGGCCCAGGTTCATAGAACAGGCCCCACTTGAGCTGATCGAGCTCGCCGGTCGGTGCCGGTGTGGTCACCGCCGTGCCGACCTCGGCCACGGCCCCGGGCGCGCTCGAGCCAGAGCCGGCCGAGTCGCCGCCACCACAGGCGGCCAGGATCGCGGCCAGCGTCGGGGCGCCCAGGCCGACCGCCGCCCCTCGGCGCAGCAGCTCGGCGCGCGATACACGGCCCGCCAGTAGCTCGTCGTACAGCCTGGCACCGTCGTCAGACATCGTCGTCTCCCGTCGTCTCGGTGTGTGATTGGGACGGCCGGTCGGCCCGCATAACGAGCGCGGCGACCTCACGGATGTGATTCGTCATGGCGCGCCCGGCGGCGTCGGGGTCGCCGGCTTCGATCGCTGCCAGGATGGCGCGGTGAGCCCGGCGGGACATCTCGAGCCGCGCAGGTGTCTGCAGGTTCTGGCGCCTGGTCTGGTTCAGGACCTCCAGCGACGTCTCGACCAGCATCACCAGCACGTGGTTGCGCGTCGCCAGAGCGATCGCGTGGTGGAACTGGGCGTCGAGATCGGCCGCCTTTGCGGGATCCGCCTCTGCCTCGAGGTCGGCCGAGATGCGGCTCAGCCGGCGCACGTCGACGCTCGTAGCACGCTCGGCCGCTCGCGCGGCGATCGGCGGCTCCAGCGCCTCACGAAAGTCGAGCAGCTCGACCACGTCACGCTCGTTCTGCGTCAGGTAACCCACGATCCCGCTCGTGAACTCCGAGCGATACGGCCCCCGCACCTCTGTGCCCCGCCCCTGGCGACGGTGCACGAGGCCCTTCAGCGCCAGCTCGTGGATCGCCTCGCGCACGAGGCCGCGGGATACGCCCAGGAGCCGGGCGAGCTCACGTTCGGCAGGCAGGCGGCGGCCGGGCGCCAGCTCGCCCGACACGATCATCGCCTCGAGCCGCGCGGCGACCGACTCTGACAAGCGGATCGGCCTGGGATTGAGCGCCGCCCAGTCGACCGGAGCCACCTGGCCCGGGCCGTCGCTCATCGATGAATCTCGGTGTGGTACGGTTGCCTGAGTGGTCCGACCATTGGGCCGCGAACCTATCATCCCCGTTCTATCGCGTCAACCAAGCCGACCACCCGCATGCCAGACCCACCTGCCGAGCCGCTCGTCGAGCTGATCAGCCGGGGCCGGGCGGACGCGGCGCTCACATGTCCGGACGACGGGTCGAGGCTGGGCTACGACCAGCTGGCGGACGCCGCTCTCGGCCTCGCGTCGCGGCTCGCCTCGGCGGGCGTCGGACGCGGCGGTCGGGTCGCCGTGGTGCTCCCGAACGGTCCCGAGATCATCGAGCTCCTGTTCGCCCTTGCCGCGCTCGGCGCGACCATGGCCCCGCTCAACCCCGCCTACACGGAGGCGGAGTACAGGTTCTACCTGGAAGACCTGGCGCCGCACCTCCTGCTCGTGGGAGCGGGAGCGGCGCCCGCCGCCCGCGCGGCCGCGGACGGGCTGGCCACCGTCGAGATTCACGCCGACGGGGCGGACGGACAACCGCGGCTTGAGATGGACGGCCGCCCGCTGCGCGCGGCGGAGTTCGGGCCTGGACGGCCCGACGACCCCGTGCTCCTGCTGCACACGAGCGGGACGACCTCGCGGCCGAAGCAGGTGCCGCTGCTCCAGCGGAACCTGACCGCACAGGCCCGGTCGATCGCGACCCACTACGCGCTCACGGAGTGCGACGTGTCCTTCTGCGCGATGCCGCTTTTCCACGTCCATGGCCTGGTCGCCTCGACACTTGCGCAGCTGGCGGCCGGCGGGACGGTGGTGGTACCGCGCCGGTTCAGCCCCCGGCGCTTCCACCCGCAGGCCGCGGCCCAGGCGGTGACGTGGCTGTCCGCGGGGCCCACGTTGCACCAAATGATCCTCGAGCACGCGTCGGGGCCTCTACCGTCCCTTCGCTTCCTGCGCTCGTGCAGCTCGGCGCTGCCGGTCCAGCTCATGCAGGCGGCGGAGGACCGCTACCAGGTGCCGATGGTCGAGGCGTACGGGATGACCGAGGCCACGCACCAGATGACGTCGAACCCCCTCCCGCCGGCGAGCCGCCGGCCCGGCTCGGTGGGTGTGGAGGCGGGCGCGGAGGTACGGATCGTGGACGCCGCCGGGGCGGACGTGCCCGCCGGTGCGCCGGGCGAGGTTGCGGTGCGCGGACGCGGGCTCACCCCCGGCTACCTGAACAACCCGGAGGGCAACGCACAGGCGTTCGTCGACGGCTGGTTTCGGACCGGCGACGAGGGCGTCCTGGAGGCCGGTTACCTCCGCCTGCGCGGCCGGCTGAAGGAAATGATCATCCGCGGAGGCGAGAACATCTCGCCGTACGAAATAGAGGCCGTGCTGCGGTCGCACCCGCACGTGGCCGAAGCGGTTGCGTTCGGCGTGGAGGACGGCAAGTACGGCCAGGTCGTGCAGGCGGCCGTCGTGCTCGAGGACGACGCGACGCCCGACGAGCTGCGCCGGCACGCGCGCGAGTCGCTGGCCGCGTTCAAGGTGCCCGACCGCGTGTACGTGCTCGACCAGATCCCCAAGACGGCGACCGGCAAGGTGCAGCGCTCGCGGCTGGCGAGCCAGCTGGCGGGGAACGACCCGTGAGGTTCGCCGTGCTCGGCGCCGGGGCGATCGGCGCCTATGTCGGGGCGGCGCTGGCACGCGGCGGCGCGGACGTCACCCTGATCGCCCGGGGCGACCACCTGCGGGCGATGGCGGAGCACGGCGTCCGTGTGCACAGCCCGCGCGGCGACTTCGAAGCCCATCCGGCGGCCACCTCCGAGCTCACGGCCATTGCCGACGCCGACGTCGTCGTACTCGGCGTGAAGGCCTACAGCCTGCCCGCGCTCGCGCCGCGGATCGGCGAGCTGCTGCGTCCGGACGCGGTCGTCGTCGCGGCGCAGAACGGCATCCCCTGGTGGTACTTCCAGCGGCACGACGGGCCGCTGGAGGGGCGAATCGTGGAGAGCGTCGACCCCGGCGGGGTCGTCAGCCGGGCGATCCGCCCCGAACAGGTGGTGGGCTGCGTCGTCTACTGCTCGACCGAGATCGCCGCCCCCGGCGTGATCCGGCACATCGAGGGCACGCGGTTCTCGATCGGCACGCCCGGCGGCGAGCCGAACGACGTGTGCCGGAGCATCGCCGCGGCGTTCACTGCCGGCGGGCTCAAGTGCCCCGTCGACGCCGACCTGCGCCCGCAGATCTGGCTGAAGCTGATCGGCAACGCCGCCTTCAACCCGATCACCACCATCACCCGCGTCACCCTCGGCGGGCTGGCCGCCTCGCCCCACGCGGTCGGGTTCGTCCGGACGGTAATGGAGGAGTGCGCCGCGGTGGCGGGCGCGCTGGGGATCGAGCTGCCGGTGTCGCTCGACCGGCGCCTGGAGGCCGGCCTGGCCGTCGGAGACCACCGAACGTCAATGCTCCAGGACTGGGAGGCCGGCAAGCCGCTCGAGACGGACTGCATGACGGCCGCAGTGGTGGAGATCGCCCGCATGGTCGACGTGCCGGTTCCCAATGTGCAGGCGCTGCACGAGCTCACGAAGGCCGTCGAGGAGCTGCGTGATGCCTGACGGCGGCACGCCGCACCGGTTCGCGATCGCAACCCCGCACGCGGCCGCCAGCCGGGCGGGCGAGGCCGCGTTCGAAGCCGGCGGCAACGCGGTCGACGCAGCGCTGGCCGCCGCCTGCGCGCTTACCGTCGTCTATCCGCACATGTGCGCGCTGGGCGGCGACGTGATGGCGCTCGTACACGACGGGGACGCCCACGCGATCAACGGCAGCGGCCGTGCACCCCGGGTCCTGCCCGAGGGTTGGGGGGCGCCGGCCCAGGGGATCGGTGCCATCACCGTCCCCGGCGCGGCCGCCGCCTGGCAGACCATGGGCGAGCGGTGGGGCCGGCGGCCGCTCGCCGCCGCGCTTGGGCCCGCCGCGGAGCTCGCGCGCGCCGGCGTGCCGGTGGCCCGCTCGCTCGCCGACGCGCTCTCGGCCGATGCGCCGCTGGTAGCCGCCGACGCGGGCCTATCCGCCGTCTTTGCGCCCGACGGCCGCGTGTTGAGTGAGGGCGACCGGCTCGTCCAAGAGCCGCTGGCGCGCACGCTCGAACGGCTGGCCCGGCGCGGGGCCCAGGAGCTCTACACCGGGGAGACCGCCCACCTGCTCGTCGGCGGCCTGGCGGGCCTGGGCTGCGCGCTCACGCTGGACGACTTCGCCGCCCACCGCACGGACGTTGAGCCCGCGCTGCGCCGCGCGATCGCAGGGCGCGAGCTCTTGACGATGGGCGCGAACTCGCAGGGGTTCTCGCTGGTCCAGATCATGGCTGCGGTCGAGCGGATGCGGCTCGATGACCCACTCGGCACCCAGGCCCCGTTGCTTGCCGCGCTGTTTCGCGGGTCGGTCGCCGACCGCGACGCCCACCTCGCCGATCCGGCCGCCATGGCCCTGCCGGTCGAGGCGCTGATCTCCGACGACAGCGTCGACCGGCTGATCGAGCGGGCGCGGGACGACGCGGCGCGACGGACGCCGGCGACTCCGGCCGCCCGCGGCGACACCGTGGCCGTCGTGGCGGTCGACGAGCGACTCTCGGTGTCGCTGATCCAGAGCGTCTTCTACGCGTTCGGCGCAGGCGTGCTGGAGCCGCGAACGGGGATCATCTGCCACAACCGGGGTGCCTGCTTCTCGGCGGATCCGGCGAGTGCCAACGCTGCCGGGCCGGGCAAGCGGCCGTTGCATACACTGATGCCCCTCGTGGTCACCAGCGCCGACCGGCCCTCATGGGTGGCAGGGACGATGGGCGGGCACGCCCAGGCCCAGATCCACTGCCAGTTGCTCCTCCGCCACCTCGCGGGAGGCGACGCCCAGACGGCCGTCGAATCGCCCCGGTTCATCACCGGCTCCCTGGAAGCCGGCGGCCCGGACGTGCATGTGGAGGACGACTTCGAGACCGCCCTGGCGGCGTTCGCAGCGGTCGGGGAGCCGGTCGTCCGGCTGCGGGCGCGGAGTGAGGCGTTGGGTCACGCGCAGGCCATCGCGGTCGCCGGGGACGGCGCTCTCGACGCCGCATCGGACCCGCGGGGCGACGGCCTGGCGGTGACACGATGAGCACGCCCGAACCTGTGCCCGCCGCGCCTGGGCGGCCCCTGCTGGACGTCGCCGGCCTCCGCGTCGAGCTTCGGATCGGCGGCGGCCTGCGCCCGGTCATCCACGACCTGTCGCTGCAGATCGGCGCCGGCGAGGCCGTCGGACTGGTGGGCGAGTCGGGCTCCGGCAAGTCGATGACGTCGCGGGCCATCGCCCGGCTGCTCCCGGCGGGGGCGACGGTGAACGGCGACATCACCTTCGACGGCCGGCCCGTGATGCGGATGGGCTCGGCCGAGCTTCGCCGCTACCGCACCCGGGGCATCGCCATGATCTTTCAGGACCCACGGGCGCACACAAATCCGGTGCGGCGGATCGGAGACTTCCTGACCGAGGCTCTGCGGACGACGATGGACGTGCCCAAGGACGAGGCGCGCCGGCGCGCCGTGCGCACCCTCGCGGAGGTTGGGATCGAGGACGGCGAGCGGCGCCTGCGCCAGTACCCGCACGAGCTGTCCGGCGGCATGCTGCAGCGGGTCATGATCGCCGCCGCGCTGCTCGCCGAGCCGAAGCTTCTGCTCGCGGACGAGCCGACGACGGCGCTCGACGTAACGACCCAGTCCGAGGTGATGGCGATCCTCGACGAGCTCCGCCGCGAGCATGGGGTGGCCGTGCTCTTCATCACCCACGACCTCGAGCTCGCCGCCGCCGTGTGCGACCGCACCTGCGTCATGTACGCCGGCGAGATCGTGGAGGAGCAGGCAAGCGCGTCGCTGAACGCCGGC
>Ga0068856_100003055_pt1 | contig 17123 bp, 14 predicted proteins | sample KBSCornC62_FD_66595 | JGI IMG/M metagenome (GOLD analysis project Ga0068856, IMG submission 66595) | Corn rhizosphere microbial communities from Kellogg Biological Station, Michigan, USA - KBS Corn C6-2 | ecosystem: Host-associated > Plants > Roots > Rhizosphere > Soil ...
GCCGGGGCCGTATCAGCTCCAGGCGGCGATCAACGCCGTGCACTCGGACGCGGCCACCGCATCTGCAACCGATTGGTTGCAGATCCTCGAGCTCTACGATCAGCTTCTCACGTTCACGCCGACCGCGGTGGTGCGCCTCAACCGCGCGGTGGTCGTGGCGGAGATCGAAGGGCCGGAGGCGGCGCTCGCGATTCTCGATCGGCTCGAGCTGCGGGACTACTATCTCTTTCACGCGGTCCGTGCCGACATGCTCGCGCGCGTCGGTCGCACCAACGACGCCGCGCTCGCGTACGACGCGGCGATCGCGCTGACGGCCAACGAAGCCGAGCGAACGCACCTTCGAACGCGTCGCGCGGTGCTCGGGTGAGTCGCGCGCGAGCCCGGCGGAGTGTGCGCCAGGTCACCCCATCGCGGTGAGAAAACGGCGCACCGGCCGAGGCGTGAACCTCGCGCGGGCTGGCGGGTATGTTCCTGCGATTGGCGGTGGCCGAGGCCGGCCGGCCGCCCGGGTGAGGACGTGGAGGGGTGTTATATGAAATGGAATTCTGGTTTGCTTACGATGGCGATGGTGGCGGGACTCGCGGCGCCGGTGGCCGCACGCGCCCAGGTGGCGCTCACGCCGATGGTCGGCGGGTACATCCCGGCGAGCGATGTGAATCAGGTGACGGGCACGGCGCAGAACATCGCCAAGACGCGGGACGGCACGCTCGCGCTCGGGCTCAACCTGGATCTGGCGAGCATGCTGCGCGTGAGCGGCTTGTACGCGTCGGGGACCACGCTCAAGAACGCGAACAAGCAGGACATCGGCAAAGGCAACGTCGCCGCCGTCGCCGGCGACCTGGTGATCCGGCCGCTCCCGCGGATCCTCGTGCAGCCGTACCTCGTGGCGGGAGCGGGCGAGAAGTTCTACAAGTACGACCAGAACGCCACGCTGGCGAGCGGCGGCGATGCGCATGCGTTCGCGCTGCACGGCGGACTGGGCGCCGATCTCATGGTCGGACCGATCGGCGCGGTCGCCGAGCTCACGGATTTCCTGAGCAAGGGCGCCGACGACAAGTGGAACGTGCACGACGCGTTCTTGATGCTCGGCATGAAGCTGCGGCTGGGTCAGTAGCGAATCGATGCAGCATGGAGTCGGCCGGTGCGCTCTCGACTGAGTGCACCGGCCGACTGATGCGGTGAGTTGCATAACATGTGAACGATTGGCATGTCACCTGCTTGACGGCCCGGCGCCACGGCGACGAGCGTCGCCGGCGAAGACATGCGAGGTTTCACATGCACAGACGCTTATTCACCGGCCCCCTGCTCGTCGCGGTAGCCTGCGGTCTGGCCGCTTGCGGCAGCGACAACACCAACGCCGTCGGGCCCGTCTCGAACGGAGGCATCCTCGGCAGCACGCCCGGATGGTTCGACGGCGACGTCGTCACCTTCGACTACACCGCGCAGTTCGAGTGCAAGAACCCACCGAGCGCGGGCTCGCTGTCGCACTGCGAGCTGGGTGACACGGCGCAGTCGATGCCGCACGCGAACACCGCGATCCCGGTGCTCTACGTGATGACGCCGCTGGGATTCATGCCGCCGGACAGCACCCTGCATTGCCCCACGGCTGGCAACTGTGTCACGCACCCGTCCGACGTCGACGTGAGCCGCGTTTTCGGTCCCGGCACGGAACGGAATCCGCTGCCGCCGCACAGTCACATCATCATCGATCCGATGAACCACATGACGACACCGTGGGTGCTCGAGGTGATCGGCGTCAAGGATCTCGCCACGTGGAACGACATCGCGGCCACTGAGAATCTCGCCGAGGTGCGGCGGCTCCAGCTCGCCGATCCGGGCGAGCAGCACATCACGGGCGACATCGAGACGAACATCTTCCTCTTCTTCAAAGTGCGATGATCAAACTCGGATTGCGGACGCGCCCCTCGGCGCGGGCGATCGCATCGTTGCTCGCGCTCGTGGGCGGCGGCGCGATCGTCGTCGGGGCGTGCCTCCCGTGGATGTCGTATTTCGCCGGGCTCATTCCGCTCCGCGGCATCATCGGTCTCAATGGCCGTCTGCTGTGCGCGGCCGGCGTGCTCGGCGTCGCGGCGGCCGGGCCGCTCGCGCGCGCGCGGCCAGGTCGCGTACGGCACGTGACGCGCGCCGGCGCGGCCGCGCTGGGGATCGCCGTGAGCGCGGCCGCGGTGTGGCTGCTCATCGGCGTTCGCGAGCTCACGGAAGGCCGAGCGGCGCACTCGATGCTCGCGCCCAAGCCGGGCATCGGACTCGTCGTCGTCTTCATCGGTGGACTGCTGCTCGCCATCGAGGCGCTCGTCGGTCGCGCCGTTGGAGAATCGGCATGACGATTATCGCGGGCGCGGCGTAAAGAAACGAAGCGGGTCTTTCGCGGCCATGCGCGTCTCCCATATTCGAGTATGCGCGCGCCGAGCAAGACGATTGCTGCCACGTTCCTGCTCGCCCTTGCGCCCGCGCTCGTGCGGGCGCAGGGCGATCATGCCGCACCGTTCGCGGTGAACCGTTGGAACACGGAGAGTGGGCTTCCTCAGAATTCCGTGAACGCGATTCTCCAATCGCGGGACGGATACCTGTGGCTCGGCACCCTGGGCGGCATCGCGCGGTTCGACGGCACCTCGTTCTTCACGATCAGCACGGGCGACCACGCCGGCCTCCGGTCGGATCGCGCGCGCGCGCTCACGCAGGATCGTGCGGGCGCGATCTGGATCGCGACCGAAGACGGCCTCTCGCGCCTGGAACACGGCCGAGTCACGACCCTCACGATGAGCGATGGTTTGCCGGGCGCCGTCGTGAACGCGGTGGGCGCGGCGCCCGACAGCTCGGTGTGGTTTACCACGGGCAACGGCGGTCTCGGTCGCGTGGTGCGCGGCCGCGTGCAAGTCATCGTCGCACCTGCATCCACTCTTGGCAACGGCATCGAGGAGATGGTCGTCGGTCCGGACGGAGCGGTGTGGGTGAGCGCGCGGACCGGGATCTGGCGCATCGACTCGCGCGCACCGGACCGCATGTCGCGCGTCGTCTCGATCGACGGCGCGCAGCCGCGCGTGCCTCTCCTTCCGCGCATCGCGCTCGATCGCGATTCGATCGACATCGTGTGGGCGACGACCGACTCCGGATTGGTCGAGCTCACACCGGGTGGCGCGAAGCGGTACCGGGTGCCGATTCCTGACGCCGACGCCAGGTCGATCCATGCGGTTGCCTCGGCGGGGCACGACGTGCTCTGGCTCTCAGCGGGCAAGAACGATCTCTGGCGGTATCGCGTCGATTCGAACACGGTGACGGCCGTCGACAGTCTCGGCGCGGAAGCGATCGTCTCGATGATGGTCGACCGCGAGGGAAGCTTGTGGGTAGGCGATCGCGTGGCCGGCCTTGCGCGGGTGCGACCGACGCTCTTTCGCTCGTACGCGAAGTCCGACGGGCTGCCGGCGGACAACGTCGTGAGTCTCTTCGCCGACTCGCGCGATCGCCTGTGGATCGCGGCGCGGTGCGGCGGGGCGGGCGTGCGAGAGGGCGGCGAATTCCACGCGCTCGCGACACCGCGGCTGCCGCGCTGCGTCACGACGTTCGCCGAGGACACGGCGGGCACGATCTGGATCGGTGGCGACGCGCTCGTGAGCTTGCGCAACGGCGTGGTGACCGACTCGCTCGCCGGCCTGCCCCAGGGCGTGATCACCGCGCTGTACCGCGATCGTCGCGGGACGATCTGGATCGGCACGCATCGGGGGCTCGCGACGTGGGATGGTCGCGCCGTGCGCGAGGTGTCCGACGAACACGGTTACCTCCGGAACGTCCGCACGATCCGCGAGTCGCGCGACGGTGCGCTCTGGGTCGGCACCGAGCACGGACTCGTCCGATACGATCACGGGGCGACGCGCGAGTTCACCAAGGCCGACGGTCTGCCGAGCGATTTCATACGAGACATATATCAGGACGATAATAATAATTTATGGATAGCCACGTACGGCGGAGGGCTGGCGCGGCTTCGCGGCTCGACGATCGAGGCGTTCACCACGGCTGACGGGTTGTACGACAACTATCTCTCGTCGGTGGTCGAGGATCGCGCGGGCAATCTGTGGATGAGCTCCAACCGCGGCGTCTTCCGCGTCGCGCGGCGCGAGCTCGAGGCCTATGGCGCCGCCCGGCGCGGCCGACTGCACAGCGTCGCGTACGGCCGGGCGGACGGCATGTTGTCGTCGGAGGCGAACGGCGGCTTCGAGTCGGGCGTGGCGCGCACCGCCGACGGGCGCCTCTGGTATCCGACGCTCGTCGGCGTCTCGGTGGTGAACCCGGCGCGTACCACGAACGCCATCCCGCCCGCGGTGACGGTCGAGCGCATCACGGTGGACGGGCGTGCGCAGGACTCGACGGAAAATCTCGCGCTCGCGCCGGATGCATCGGTCGTCGAGATCGATTACTCCGGGTTGAGCCTCAACGCGCCATCGGCGGTGACGTTCCGATATCGGCTGGAGGGATGGGACCGCGATTGGATCGATGCGGGCACGCGCCGCACGGTGACGTATTCGCGTCTTCCGCATGGGCATTATCGCTTTCGGCTGATGGCGGCGAATCGCGACGGCGTCTGGGGCGCGGAGAACCTGCCCGTCACGTTCGCGATCCGGCCGCACATCTGGCAGACGTGGTGGTTTCGAACGGCCGCCGCCGTGCTCGCGATCTTCGCACTGGCGCTCGCGGTTCGCGCGCGGCTGCGCGCCGTCCGAGCGGCGACCGAAGCGGCGGAGCGCGAGTTGGCGCAGCAACGGATCGCCACCATTCTCGAGAGCATCACCGACGGCTTCATCGCGCTCGACCGCAACGCGCAATTCACCTATGTGAATCGTACCGCGGAACGGCTGCTCGGCCGCCCGGCGAGTGAGCTGTTGGGGAATAGCTTCTGGTCGTGCTTCCCCGGAGCGCGCGGAACCATCACGGAGCAACATCTCGAGCGGGTGCTCGCGGAGCGGAAGCCCGTCGTCTTCGAGGCCCAGGACGCGCCGGCCGCGGGAAGCTGGCTCGAGATGCACGCGTATCCCTCGGACGATGGCGCGTCGGTGTACTTCAGCGACATCACCGGCCGCAAGCGCGATGAAGATGCGCTGCGCAATCAGAAAGAAGAGATCGAAGCCCAGGCCGAGGAGCTCGCGCAACAGACGGAAGAGCTGGCGCGGCAGAATGAGATCCTCGAGGAGAACGCGCGGCTCAAGGACGAAGTGGAGCGGATCGCGCGCCACGATCTTCGGACGCCGCTCAACACGATCATCTCGCTCGCGCAGATCGTGCGCGATGAAGCGGGCCTCGACGCCGATCATTCGGCGTCGCTCGAGCTCATCGAGCAGGCAGGGTATCGCGTGCTCGGCATGGCGAGCCTGACGCTCGATCTGTACAAGATGGAGCAGGGGACGTACGAGCTTGCGCCGCGTCCCGTGGATGTTCGCGTGGTGGCCGAGCGCGTCGTCGGCGATCTCGCCGCGCAGATCCGGACGCGCGAGGTCGCGTGCGAGATCGTCCAGCAGGGAGTGCCCGCGATCGCGCTCGGCGACGAGCTGCTCGTATACACGATGCTGTCGAACGTGGTCAAGAACGCGATCGAAGCCGTCGCGCCGGGCAGCCGTGTGACGATCACCGTCGAGCGCGGCGAACGTATCGCGGTGCGCGTGCACAACGATGGCGTGATTCCAGACGCCGTTCGCGCTCGACTGTTCGAGAAGTACGTCACCGCCGGCAAGAAAGGCGGCACCGGGCTCGGCGCGTACTCGGCGCGTTTGATGGCTCGCACGCAAGGCGGCGACGTCCGCGCCGAGTCGTCGCCGGAGAAGGGAACGACTGTCACCATCGAGCTGCCCGCTGCGCCGCTCGAGTCGACGGCATCGCCGCAGGTGGCGAGCGGTGGTTCGCGCGGGGCGAGCTCGCTCGACGACGATCGTCCACCGCGCACGATTCTCATCGTCGACGACGACGCGGGCAATCGCGCGATCCTGCGCCGCTTTCTCGCGCATCCGAGTTGGCGCATCGACGAGGCGGAGAACGGGCCGCTCGCGATCAAGCTGGTGCTCGAGCGCGCCTACGACATCATCTTCATGGATATTGAAATGCCGGTGATGGATGGCGTCGAAGCGACCGAGCGGATACGCGTGAACGGATCGCGCGCCCGGATCGTGGCATTCTCGTCCCACGACGACGCGCCGACTCGCGAGCGCGCCATTCGAGGCGGGTGCGACCTGTACGTCACCAAACCCGCGACGCGCCAAACGGTCGTCGACATCGTGCTGGGCGCGAACGGCGTGAGCGCCGCGGCCGCGCATCTCGATCCGGCGATCAGCGATCTGCTGCCGTCGTTCGTCGAACGCAAGCGCGGAGAGATCGACGAGCTGCGTCGCGCTCACGAAGGCGGTGAGCGCGATCTCGTTCGCCGGCTGAGCCATCGCCTGCGCGGCAGCTTCGGTCTCTACGGCTTCGGCGAGCTCGCCGAGATCAGCCGGCAGATCGAGGAGCTCGCGGCGGCGGATCGCGGAATCGGACCGGAGGCGGCGGAGCGGATCAGCGCGTTGTATGATTGCATGCGGCGCGTCGACGTCGCCGCCACCAAGCCTGAACTTCGGGAGGCATGAGCGGAATGAAAAAGGTTCTCGTCGTCGATGACGATCCGGATGTGTGCCGGCTGCTGCAGGCGAAGCTCGCCTCCGCGCAGCGTTATGCGGTGATCGTCGCGAACGGTGGACGGGATGCACTGCGCATTGCCGAAGCCGAGCGTCCCGATCTGATGCTGTGCGACATCGACATGCCCGACATGGACGGCGTGTCGGTGGCCGAAGCGATGTCCGCGCAGGAGGCGACGAGCGGCATTCCGCTGATCTTCCTTTCGGCGCTCGTCACGCCGGCCGACGTGCGGCGTGGTGTGAAAGCGGGTGATCGGCCGATGCTATCGAAGAACTCGAGTCTCGAGGATTTGCTGGCGAGCATCGATCGCGCGCTCGCGTGAGCTGAGCGGCGCGGCCGTAGGCTTTACGCGAGTCGATGCAGCGGCCGCGGCGGCGTCGCGTGACGTGCCGGCCGGACGCGGGCGGCGGGCAGCGGCGACTGGGGGATGAGCAAACCTTGACGGCGCGCCTGCACGGCGAGCGCGTCAACGAGAATCGCGACGATCTCCCGCCACGCGTAGGCGCGCGCGGTCTTGCGCGCCGCGCGCCGAACGCGCGCCGAGAGCGCGGGCGACGCAAACAGCTCCCGCCAACGCGCCGCGATCTCGCCCGGATCGAGCGTCTCGAGGACGACGGCGTTGCGCCCGGCAACCGCGTAGTCCTCGCCCGTGCCGCCGGTGAACGCGACGCCGCCGGCCGCCATCGCCTCGAGTCCCACCAGGCCGAACGGCTCGGAGACCGAGTTGGCGAGTACGCCATCCGACGCGGCGTAGAGCGCGCGCGCCAATGTCTGGTCGACGCCGAATCCAAGATCGATCACGTCGGTGCCGGCCTGCACGCAGTCGCGAATGCCCGCGAGGAACGCGCTCTTCGTCTCGAAGGTGGTGACTTTGAGGCCACGCGTTGCGGCGAATTGGCCGAGCCCGGCGCCGCGACCGGTCGGGCCGCCGCCGCGGCCGACGAGCACCGCGGATTCGGTCTTCTTATGTTCGCCAGCGCGGAGCTGCGCGACTGCTTCCACCGCTTGCGTCCAGCCCTTTTCGCGCTGCCAGCGCGCCATCTTGAACAACATGCCGGTGCCAGGGCGCGAATCGAGCGCGGCGCGCAAACGCGCCACATCGCTCTTGGGCACCGGATCGAACGAGGCGTCGGGAATGCCGTTCGGGATCACGCGCGCGTCCGCGCCGGACGAGCGAATGATGCTGCGCATGTGCCGGCTGACGGTCGTGAGCATCGTCGACGCGGCGAGCCGCGGCCAGTCGATCGTCTCGAAGCCGTAGGGATTATTCGCGTTCCAGGCGAGCACGGCGCTGTCGCGCAGACCGTACGCCGCGAGCGCGTCGGCCACGCGGCACGCACACTCGGCGGTTTGCCATTCCTCGAATAATACGATTGGTATACGGCCCGCGGCGATCGCCGGCACGAGGATGCGATCGACCAGGTACGGCGGCAGCGACGCGGTGATGTCCGCGACCTTCGCGGCTTCGCCGTCGTACACGCCGCCCGGGCAGTTTCGCGAGATCCACTGCCCCCAGCGATGCAGCACGACGCGGCCGTCGGCCGTGCGTTCTTCGCCCGGGCGATCCGGGTCGCCGAAGAAGAAGATGTGCGTCTCGTAGCCGTGCGCGGCGAGCGTCTCGACGAGTCCCGCCATGCGAACGCCGAGCCCGCCAGCCTGCGACGAGGGATCCGGGCCTTCGAATGAGACGGCGACGAACAGGGCCCGGTCAGGCGAAATCGTCGAGGGGCGATCGTTTGATCGGCCGACGCTCGAGCCAGAGTGAAGCAGGGACACAGATCGATCCTCCGACAGCTGGGCAGCCGGCGTGAGCAAGCGGGAATGCGATTGTAGATACGGCGGTAGCTTCTTCCGCAATTCTCGCGCTGGGGCGCAACGAGCCGGTCACCGCACAGCAGCGATCGGCGCACTCCTTGCCCGAGAGCACGTCGCGGCGGTCGCCGCCATGCAATCGCAGCCAGCGGAGGATCACCGGTTGTCGCGCGGTATCAAAGGTCGGAACCTGCTCGGAGGCGCGGCGGCGGTCGTCGCGGCCGTGATGCTGAGCGGAGCGTCCGGCTGTGTGTTCTGGGATCCCGCGCACGCGAAGATTCCGGTGCCGCCCGTTTCTCTCGGTGCGCGAGACGTGGCGTTCCCGAGCGGCTCGGGAAATGAGATTCGCGCCTGGTTCGCGCGCGGTGAGAGAGGCGGCGGCGCGGTGTTGCTGCTGCACGGCGTCGGCTCGAACCGCACGAGCATGACGGCGCGCGCGCGACTGCTGCACGGCGAAGGATTCACCGTGCTGGCGCCCGATTTTCAGGCGCATGGCGAGTCCACCGGCGACGTCATCACGTATGGCGCGCGCGAGAGCCTCGACGCGGAGGCGGCACTCGAGTTTCTGCGACGCAAGGTTCCCGGAGAACGGATCGGCGTGATCGGCGTGTCGATGGGCGGGGCGGCGTCGCTCCTCGGCCCGGGCCCGCTCCCGGCGGACGCGTTCGTGCTCGAGTCGGTGTACCCGACGATCGGTCAGGCGGTGCGCGATCGGTTGACGGCGTGGCTCGGGCCGCTCGGCGCGGTCGGCGAGCTGATCGCACCTGCGATGACCGACTTGCTGGGCGCCGAGATCGGGGTGTCGGCTTCGCAGCTCCAGCCGATCACGCGGATTGGAGCGCTGCGCGCGCCGGTGCTCGTGATCGCCGGAACGAAGGATCGATACACCCACTTGGCCGAAGCCGAGTCGCTCTACGCGCGCGCGCCCGAGCCCAAACGTTTCTGGGCGGTGCCGGGTGCGGGACACGAGGACCTCTTCGCGTTCGCCGGACAGGAATACGCTCGGCGTGTGAGCGCGTTCCTGGAGGAGTATCTACGCGCTGCGCCGTACGTCGCAGAGAGCGCTGACTCGGCGACGGCCGAGCACATCGGACGAAGGACGCGCGAGACGCCGTAGCGACGCCGTGCACTGGTCGCGTTATGCTACGAGCATGAACGCACTTCAAGATCTGTATCCCGACGACTTCGCGCACTGCTACGGCTGCGGCCGGCTCAACGCCGACGGATTGCACGTGCGGAGCGAGTGGCACGACGGCGAATGCATCGCGCATTTTCAGCCGCGGCCGTACCACATGGCGCTCCCCGGATTTGTCTACGGCGGTTTGATCGCCTCGCTCGCCGACTGCCACGCGATGGCCACGGCCGCCGGTGCGTCGATGGTTGCCGCGCGCACGGAGCCGGGCCGCGATGCGACGCCGCGCTTCGTCACCGCGTCGCTCCATGTGGATTTTCTCAAACCGACGCCGCTCGGCCCGGAGCTCGAGCTTCGTGCAAGGCCGACTGATGTTGGTGAGCGGAAAGTCACCGTCGAGATGGGGATCTTCGCCGACGGAACCGAATGCGCGCGAGCGCGGGTCGTGGCCGTGCGAGCTCCAACGACGATGCGGGCGCGTGCGAGCGGGTGAGGTTGCCAGGCCCACTGGCAGACTCGGCCACGCGTTGAGCGCGTCGGTCCGCGCGTTGCATGGGCTTCGAATGCTTCTATTCGACTGAGTCGACGTATGCCCACATTGCATGATATCTCGCATGAGCCGGGGCGCACCTCGCTGCCGGTCGAACCTCCGCGCTGGGCTGATGGCGCGCTGAAGGTCGCGCAACGCGTGATCGAGGCGCTGTTCGGACCGCCGCTCACGCGCGAGTTCACGGTACGCTACTGGAACGGGATGGTCGAGTGGCCAGCCCATGAATCGCGTTTCACGCTCGACATTCGCACGCCCGCCGCGTTGCGCCGGATGTTGCTGCCGCCATCCGAGCTCTCGTTCGTCGAAGCGTATCTCTATGGCGACATCGAGATCGACGGCGACGTCGAATCCGCCGTCTCGCTGGGCGACGTCGCCGCGCAGCGCATTGGCTCGCCCGGCAAGCTGGTCGCGCTCATGCGCGAGGTGATGTCGCTTCCGTCGAGCGATGACGAGCCAACCGACTCCAAGGGGAGGCGCCGCGTCGCGCGCGGGCTGCTGCGCTTCGGCCGCGCACACTCGCAGCGCCGCGACGCGCAGGCGGTTCGGTTTCATTACGATTTAGGTAACGAGTTCTACTCGCTCTGGCTCGATCGGCAGATGGTCTATTCGTGCGGCTATTTCCCGCGCGGCGACGAGTCGCTCGACGATGCCCAATCGGGCAAGCTGGATCTGATCTGCCGCAAGCTCCGCCTCGCCTCGGGCGAGCACCTGCTCGACATCGGATGCGGCTGGGGCGCGTTGATCATTCACGCGGCTCGGCACTACGGCGTGCACGCCACGGGCATCACATTGAGCAAGGAGCAAGCGGCGTTCGCGCGGGACCGGGTCGAACGCGAAGGTCTGACGGACCGCGTCACGATCGAGCTCCGCGACTATCGCGACCTGCCGCGAGATGAGCGTTTTGATAAGATCTCGAGCGTCGGCATGATCGAGCACGTGGGCGAGCGGCGGCTGGATGACTATTTCGCCGTGGCGAACGGCGCGCTCCGTCCGGGCGGTCTGTTCCTGAATCACGGCATCGTCAGCGTGGACGGGGCACGCCCGCACAACAAGATCGATGCCGTGTTGGGGCGCGTCTGGAAGCGCGGAGCGTTCATCGACCGCTACGTCTTCCCCGATGGCGAGCTGCTCCCGATCGCGACCGTGATCGGCTCCGCGGAACGGAACGGATTCGAGCTGCGCGACGCCGAAAACCTGCGCGAGCACTACGTGACGACGCTGCGGCACTGGGTCGACCGGCTCGAGCACCGTGAAGCCGAGGCGCGCACGATCGTGGGCGACGTGACCTACCGGGTCTGGCGGCTCTACATGGCCGCGTCGGCGCATGCGTTCAATGTGGGGCGAATCGGCATCGTGCAGTCGTTGCTCGGGAAGCCGGATGAAGCGGGGAGAGTACGAATACCACGGAGCCGCGCCGACTTGCGAACGGCGCAAACAACTAACGGCGCAAACAACTAACGGCGCAAACAACTAACGGCGCTGACTTCCAAACGGCGCTGACTTCCAAACGGCGCGGACTTCCGAACGGCGCGGACTTCCGAACGGCGCGGACTTCCGAACGGCGCGACGCTTCCGAACGGCGCGGCACGAACGGCTGCGCCGTTCGGCAGAGACATAGCGGCGCAAGCCGCGAAGGGCGGGTGACGGCGCAACGGCGAAGGGCGGGTGATGGCGCGAGCTGTGAGCAGCGGGGCCGGAGGCCGGCATCCGGCCTACCGTCCGCTGTTCGCAGTCACGCTGTTCGCAGTCACGCTGTTCGCCGCAGCGCCGTTTCGCGCCATCCGCCGTTGCGCCCCTACCCGCAGTCCGTCCTTTGCGCCGTCATGTCTCTGCCGAAGGCCGCGCAGTTTGGGAGTTCGCGCCGTTCGGAAGTCAGCGTCGTTCGGAAGTCAGCGCTGTTCGGAAGTCAGCGCCGTTCGGAAGGCAGCGCTGTTTGTTGTTTGCGGCGTTAGTTGTTCGCGGCGTTAGTTGTTCGCGGCGTTAGTTGTTCGCGGCGTTAGTTGTTTGCGCCGTCAGTTGTTTGCGCCGTTAGTTGTTCAAGCGCTCACCGATTCAACGCCGATTACCGCCAGGTCTTCTGCTCCTCTTCCGGCTGCAATGAGCTGATCCATCCGCTCCGCCACCCCGGGCAGCACCGCGAGCCGCTTGCCCGCGGCCGTGTCGAGCATCAACCGCACGTCCTTGCGTGCCATCGACAGCTCGAAGCTCGGCGCGAAATTGCCGGCTACCATGTTGCGGCCGCGTCCGGAAATCAGCGCCGCGGTGTTGAAGTAGTCGAGGATGTCGAGGACGTTCGCCGCCTGGACGTTCGCGGCGGTCGCGATCGCGTAGACGTCGGCGACGAGCGCGCTCACGCCGATGATGAACGCGTTGCCGCACAACTTGTACACGGCCGCGAGGTCCGGCCGTTCGCCGACGTACGCGACACGCTCGGCCATCCTCGCGAGCTCCGCGCGAATTGCGTCGAAGATCGCGCGCGGGCCGGCCGAGAGGATCGTGCCCTTTGCCTGGCGCGCCGCGGCGGGCCCGATGAACACGGGACAGTGGATGTAGCGAACGCCCGCCGCGTTCAGGCGCCGCGCACGTTCGGCGGTCGCCGCCGGTTCCGTAGTCGTGTGGTCGATGATGATCGCGTCGTCGTCGAGCGCGGGGCGCAGCGCGGCGATCACCTCTTCCACCACCGGATCATCCTTGAGCACGAGATGCACGTGCTTGATGCCCCGAACGGCGTCGGCCGGAGTTCGGGCCACGGTCACGCCGAACTGCTCGAGTGCGCGTGCCTTCTCGATGGTGCGGTTCCAGACGGTGACGTGGTCGCCGCGCTTGGCCGCGGCTTCGGCGAACGCGCCCCCGAGCAAGCCGGTTCCCAGAAATGCGATGTTGGTCATGCCCGAAACGTACGCCGCCCGGGCAAGACTATTTCATCGCGAGCGCGCGGTCGATCGCGACCACAGCGAGCGGAGCCATCACCGCGTAGCCGGCCTGGTTCGGGTGCACGCCATCCTTCGAGAGCTCGGGCTTCATACCGCCCTGCGCGTCGGACATCGCCGAATAAAAGTCACAGTACACCGCGCCCATGCGCGAGGCGTACTGCTCGATCCACTTGTTGAGTGCGATGATCTTCGGCGCCGGCTCCCGGCCGCGGCGCCACGGGTAGTCCGACGCCGGCAGCACCGACGCGAGCACGACGCGGATGCCGTTCGCCTTCGCGATCTCGGTCATCGAGGCGATATTGTCCTCGATCATCTCGAGCGTCGACTCCCCGGTGTTGCCCGCGATGTCGTTCGTGCCGCCGAGGATCACCACGACGCTCGGATGCAGATCGACCACGTCCTGCCGAAAGCGGACGAGCATTTGCGGCGTCGTCTGGCCGCTGATTCCCCGACCGATGTACGGCTTGTTGGGAAAGAGCGTCGAGAAGAGCGGCGCCCAGAGCTCGGTGATCGAGTTCCCCATGAACACGACGCGATGCTCGCCCGGCGCTGGCGCGGCGAGTTGCGCGTCCGCGTCGCGGAACTTCGCAAGATTTGCCCAATCGCCCGAAGTCTGCTGCGCGCCAAGCGGCACTGCCGCGATCAGGGCGAGCGTAACACAGCCGAACAATCTCGATGTCAAGGAATGAATACGCATGAGAGTATTAGTGACGCTCCACGCTCCACGCTCCACGCTCCACGTTCCACGTTCCACGTTCCACGTTCCACGTTCCAAGTGCCCCTCCCGCCCGCACGATCGTCTTGATGCCGAACGCATATGCCTCCGATGACGACACGCGCCATGCGCGCCGCCGCACTACGATGCGCCGAGCTGGCCACGCTCCGCAAGCTCGACACGCCGCGAAAGATTCAGGATTTCCTCAATGCGCTGCCGGTCAATCACGAGCGCGGCGGCGAAACCTGCTTCTCGCCACTCATGGTGCTGCGAAAACGGCGCGCGCACTGCATCGAGGGCGCGATGCTGGCGGCCGTCGCACTCGCCATGCATGGCGAGCCGCCGCTCCTCCTGGACCTCAAGACGACGCGCGACGACATCGACCACGTGGTCACGCTCTTTCGCCGCGGACGGCATTGGGGCGCGCTCTCGAAGACGTCGCATGCCGTGCTGCGCTACCGCGAGCCTGCGTACCGCGACGTTCGCGAGCTCGCCATGTCGTACTTCCACGAATATTTCCTCGACAGCGGCAAGAAGACGCTGCGCCAGTACTCGTCACCCTTCGACCTTCGCCGATGGCCCGGCGAGTGGATGACGAGCACCGAGTCCCTCTGGGACCTCCAGCTCGCGCTCGACGAGTCGCCGCATCACGATCTGCTCACGCGCGCGCAGATCGCGCAGCTTCGCCGCGCCGACGCGATCGAACGAAAAGCCGGCCGAATCAAAGAATCATGACTAGCCTGCGCGTGCCGCCGCCGCGGCGCGCTGGCGTTCCTCGCGCTGGCGCGTGAGGTGCGGCACCACGCCGAGCAGGCGTTCGATCAGCATGAGCTGCCCGCGATGGTGCATCTCGTGCTCCTTCACCGCCATGATGTTCTCGAATCGCGTCCTGGGATTCTGACCGGTCGTATCGGTGTACGTCTCGTTCAGGAACTCGGGCGAGAGCGACTCCACCCACCGCGCGAACTGCTCGCCTTCGCTCTCGAGCAATCCCACGATCTCCGCCTTGCTCCGCGGCACGCTCTCCGCCGCCTTCGACCGCGTCACGAGCGCCGGGAAGTCGTACCCCTTGAGCGTGCTCACGCGCTTGTCGCGATGAAAATCGTACTGGAGCATGGGCAGGTAGATGATGTGCCGCAGCACCTGGCTCACCGACATCGTGCCGGGCACCGGGACGAAGTCGTACTTGTCCTCGGGAATGTCCTTCGCGATCTGGATCGTGTTGCCGCGGACCGTGCGAAAGGCCGCCGCCAGCTCGCGCGCGCCATACTGGACCATGCGTGTTCTCCTCGAGTTCATGTCTGTCGTGCGACGGGCCCAGATTCGCATCTGGGCCCGCCGTGTTCCAAGCTGCGGAAAATCTAAGGACTATTTCGCGGCGAGTGCGCGGACCTCGCCGGCGAGCAGCTTGACCCGCCGCGAATCAGAGGATGACTGCGCGTCGTTGTCGAGCTGCGTGGCGAGCTGCGCGAGCGTGCTCGTGCGATCGGCGCCACTCGCCTTTTCGGCGCGGTTGAGTGCATCCGAGACCGCGGACAAGCGCGCGGACGAGAGGCCGTTGTCGCGCGTGAGCTGGTCGACGTATGCGCGCGCGACGACGAACGCCGTCGGCCAGACCAGCTTGGGTTGATCCTGCACGTTGAGCTGGTCGAAGTGCACCAGCTTCGCCGCGTCGATCTCGTTCTGCGTGAGGTTCGCGCTCGGCGCGAGATCGAACACGTCGAAACCGCGCGCGATCTCCGAACCATAGATGTGACCGTTGTACCAGTACGCCGACCAGTAGCCGGCGAGATACAGCGTGTCCTTGTTCATCGGGCCGCGGTCGAAGTACGCGATCTCCTTGGGATGCGCGGGATCGGTCCAGTCGAACACCGAGATGCCGCCCTGGTACCACGCCTGTGCCATGATGTCGCGGCCCGGCACCGGGATCAGCGAGCCGTTGTGCGCCACGCAGTTCTCCGTCTGCGTCTGCGGCGCGGGGAGCTTGTAATACCCGTCGAAGTCGAGCGAATCGTGATCGATCGTGAAGATCGCGTCGGCGCCCCAGTGCGGATCGTCCGTCGCGCGGCACCGCGGCTGTGTGCCGCCGCCCCACTCGTCGGAGAAGAGCACCTTGTGTCCGTCGTTGCTGAACGTGGCCGAGTGCCAGAACGAGAAGTTCGTGTCCGATGCGGCGAAGAGACGCCGCGGGTGCGCCGGATCGCGAATGTCGAGGAGCACGCCGTACCCAGCGCACGCACCGCCGGCGAGACCGATTGCCGGATAGACCGTAATGTCGTGGCACTGCACCGGACCGGTCGGCGGGCCGGCGGGACGGCGCTGCGGCATCGTACGGCCCGCACGCGCGGCGGCCGCTTCACGCTCGGCGCGAAGCTTCGCGGCGGCGATGCTGTCCGCGGGCGTCTCACCGTGATGCTCCACGGCGCCGAGGTGCGCCAGAATGTCCGGCTTGCTGATCACGTGCGCCTTCGCCGGATTCGCGAGCGGCACCTGGATCACCTCGATCCGGAACAACTCGCTGTTGGGATCCTGCTGCGGCGTCGCGCCCGAGCAGCCCGCGAGCTCCGCGGCCGGCCGCACCGGCGCGGATCCGGACACGTAGATGTAGATGTTGTTCGGATCGTTCGGGTCGGTGACGACCGTGTGCGTGTGCGAGCCGCGGCAGGTCTGCACGTTGGCGATGTACTTCGGGTGCCTGATGTCGCTGATGTCGAAGATGCGAATGCCGCGGAGCCGCTCCGGGCTCACCGTCGCCGTGTCGCCCTGGATGCCGCAGTCGAGCCGGCCGCCGAGCTCTTCACCAGATACGAATAACAGATTTTTATATACTGAAACGTCGCTCTGCGAGCCGCGGCAGACATACGCGTCGGCGACCGTGGCATGCGCCGGATTGGAGATGTCCCAGACGGTGAAGCCGCTGAAGTTGCCCTGAATCGCGTAGTTGCCCGTGAACGTCAGGTCGGAGTTGGCGAGCGAGAGCCCCGCGGGCGACTTCGGCAGGAACGCCGGCGCCGGTTTGTTCTCCGAGACTTTCTTCAGGTTCCAGATTGCTTCGCCGGCGTTGAACCAGCCGGCGCTCAGCCCCACGCGCGCATCCGTGCTCGACGACTGCGTGACGGTGGGGGAAGGGGAGGGTGTGGCGGCTGCATGCGATGACGCGCATCCGGCGGCAGACAGCACGCCCATGGCGATGGCGACGGACGAATAGCCAAGTCTCATGGTCGGGTACCTTGATGTGAGGAAGCATCGTACGCGGCCAGCATCTTCCGCATACGGTCGATCTCCGTGGTCTGGTCCGTATTCACGTCG
>Ga0068856_100003057_pt1 | contig 17112 bp, 25 predicted proteins | sample KBSCornC62_FD_66595 | JGI IMG/M metagenome (GOLD analysis project Ga0068856, IMG submission 66595) | Corn rhizosphere microbial communities from Kellogg Biological Station, Michigan, USA - KBS Corn C6-2 | ecosystem: Host-associated > Plants > Roots > Rhizosphere > Soil ...
AACGCGGGTTGGTTTGCCCGATTTAGGGTCAACCAGCATCAGGTTCGAAATGTGGATAGCAGCTTCTTGTTTTACGATACCGCCGTTAGGGGTAGCTGCGTTCGGCTTAGTGTGTTTCGACACCATGTTGGCGCCTTCCACAATAGCACGGTTTTTATCTGTGATCACCTCAAGAACCTTGCCTTGCGAACCTTTTGAGTTGCCGGCAATAACCTTTACCAGGTCGCCCTTGCGGATCTTTAATTTAATATTTTGTTTCTTTTCCATGTTACAGTACCTCCGGTGCTAATGATACAATTTTCATAAATTGTTTTTCACGCAACTCTCTTGCAACAGGGCCGAATATACGTGTGCCTCTTGGCTCGTCCTGGTTATTTAACAAAACTGCTGCGTTGTCGTCGAAACGGATGTATGAACCATCCTTACGACGGATCTCTTTCTTGGTCCGCACTACTACGGCTTTGGATACAGCACCTTTTTTGATGTTGCCTGATGGCAAAGCGCTCTTTACGGTAACAACAATTTTATCGCCGATCGAAGCGTATCGTTTACCGGTACCGCCTAACACGCGGATCACTAAAACTTCTTTAGCGCCACTGTTGTCGGCTACGTTTAATCTTGATTCCTGTTGTACCATCTTATTTAGCCCTTTCTACTATTTGAACTAATCTCCAGTTTTTGTTTTTGCTCAACGGACGGGTTTCCATAATCAATACGGTATCGCCAATACCACAAGTATTAGCTTCGTCATGAGCCATAAATTTGGTAGTCTTTTTCACGAACTTACCATAGATCGGGTGCTTTACCTTACGCTCAACGGCAACTACAATAGATTTATCCATCTTATTGCTTACTACCAGGCCGGTACGCGTTTTTCTTAAATTTCTTTCCATTTCGAGCCTAAAAATTATTTATTTTCAGAAGCTGACGCCGCTTTGCGCTTTGTTAATTCAGTATTTAAACGAGCTATATCCTTACGCACTTTAGTGATGCGGCTTGGATTTTCAATAGCCGAAACCGTATGAGCAAACTTCAGCTTGGTAAGGTTTGCCCTCTCCTCGCTTATTCTTGCTACCAGCTCTTCAGTGTTGAGCTCTAAAATTTCTGAGTTCTTCATTGTCTTAATTAGTTATTTTGAGTTTTTAGTTCCAAGCCCGCTTCATCAAACTGATAACTGCAAACTCAAAACTGCTAACTGTTTACGCCTCTACGTAATCTCTACGTGTTACAAACCGGGTTTGTACCGGTAATTTCTGGGCTGCCAGGCGCAATGCCTCTTTTGCAACTTCCAGTGGTACACCTTCAGCTTCGAAGATGATCCTGCCCGGGCGAACTACCGCCACCCAGTATTCCGGAGCACCTTTACCTTTACCCATACGTACCTCTGCTGGTTTCTTGGTTACAGGCTTGTCAGGAAATATCCTGATCCACACCTGGCCTTCACGTTTCATAAAACGTGTTACAGCGATACGCGCAGCCTCGATCTGACGGCTGGTGATCCATGCCGGCTCGAGTGATTTTATACCGAAAGAACCGAATGCAAGCTCAGCACCACGAGTGGCGTTCCCTTTCATTCTGCCTTTTTGCATTTTCCTGAACTTCGTTCTTTTTGGCTGTAGCATTTTTTTAAGCTTTTATATCTAAACGATGTCTGTCTCGACTTGATTTATTCAATTATCTCCTTGGACCGCCTGGACGATTACCACCACCGCCGGGACGATTGCCGCCACCACGGTTCTGACCACCAAGACGGTTACCACCGCCACGGTTCTGGCCACCTGGACCACCGCCGCCTCTGCGATCACCGCTACCCGCGTTACCTCCGCGACGGTCGTCACGACGACGTTCGCCACCGCGCTCACCGCCTCTTTCGCCGCGTGCACCAAATGATGCTGCGCCTTCAGGACGGCCACCTTTACCGCTTGCAGTGCTTGTGCTGCCAATGTTTGGCGACAGGTCGCGCTTGCCGTAAACTTCGCCTTTGCAGATCCATACTTTAACACCTATTTTACCGTAGGTGGTCAAAGCTTCCGCCAAAGCGTAGTCGATATCGGCACGGAAAGTATGCAGTGGAATTCTTCCTTCTTTGTACTGCTCGGTACGTGCCATTTCAGCACCGCCCAAACGACCAGAAGTCATCACCTTGATACCTTCAGCACCCATTCTCATGGTTGATGCGATAGTGGTTTTCATAGCGCGACGGAAAGAGATACGAGCCTCCAATTGTTTTGCTATGCCTTCTGCAACCAGCTGAGCGTCAAGCTCAGGGCGTTTTATTTCGAAAATGTTGATCTGAACGTCCTTTTTAGTCAGTTTTTTCAACTCTTCTTTGATCTTGTCAACCTCCTGGCCGCCTTTACCGATCACGATACCCGGACGGGCAGTGTGGATGGTTACGGTAATGCGTTTCAGGGTGCGCTCGATAACTACTTTAGAGATACCGCCTTTAGCGATACGTACTGATATGTACTTGCGGATCTTTTCGTCTTCAACTAATTTATCGGAGTAGTTGTTGCCACCGAACCAGTTAGAATCCCAACCACGGATGATACCTAACCTGTTACCTATTGGATGTGCTTTCTGTCCCATATTGATTAGTTGTTATCGTTTTTACTGTCCACAATGATAGTTACATGGTTTGAGCGCTTGCGGATACGGTATCCACGGCCCTGCGGAGCCGGACGCAGTCTCTTCAACTGGCGGCCACCACCTACCTGTACTTCCTTTACATATAAGCCTTTTGCATCAGCGCGTTCGCCTTCGTTCTTTGCTTCCCAGTTTTTGATGGCCGAGAACAACAGTTTTTCTACGCGAATAGCTGCTTCCTTATTTGTAAACTTCAAAATATTCAAAGCTTCGAATACTTCTTTACCGCGGATCAGGTCAACCACCAGGCGCATTTTGCGTGGTGAGGTTGGACAGTTCTGTAACTTAGCAACAGAAGCGCCACCTACCTGGGCCTTTGCGGCCTCTTTTTGCTGTCTGATCAATACAGACTTTTTAGTTTTTGTTGTTGCTTCCATTGCCTGTTATTTTTTCTTTTCAGCGTGACCACGGAATGTGCGGGTTGGTGCAAACTCTCCCAGCTTGTGACCCACCATGTTTTCTGTTACATACACAGGGATAAACTTGTTACCATTGTGTACTGCAAATGTATGACCAACGAAATCAGGAGAGATCATGGAACGGCGTGACCATGTTTTTACAACCGATTTTTTATTTGATTCATTGAGGACGTTTACTTTACCCTCAAGGTTATGATCAATATAAGGTCCTTTTTTAATTGAACGTGCCATTATTTCTTCCTTCTTTCAATGATGTAACGATCAGATGTTTTCTTCTTGTCGCGGGTCTTGTAGCCTTTAGCCAAAATACCTTTGCGTGAACGCGGATGGCCACCTGATGCCCTTCCTTCGCCACCACCCATAGGGTGATCTACCGGGTTCATGGCTACACCACGAACGCGAGGACGGCGTCCTAACCAGCGTTTGCGACCTGCTTTACCTAATACCGCGTTAGCTTTTTCGCCATTTGAAACGGTACCGATAGTTGCCAAACAAGTCAGCAATATCATACGGGTTTCGCCTGAAGGCAACTTGATGATAGCATATTTACCGTCGCGTGCTGAAAGCTGTGCATAAGTACCGGCGCTGCGTGCGATAGTACCACCCTGACCAGGATTCAATTCGATGTTATGAATGATAGAGCCCAGGGGGATATTCTTCAATTGCATCGTGTTACCTACTTCAGGTGCTACAGATTCGCCCGATATTACAGTTTGGCCAACCTTTAATCCTTCAGGAGCAATCATATACCTCTTCTCGCCGTCAACGAAGTGCAATAATGCAATACGTGCCGAACGGTTTGGATCGTACTCGATAGTTGCTACAGTTGCAGGGACATCAAATTTATTACGTTTGAAGTCGATCAATCGATATGCCTGCTTATGACCACCACCCATGTAGCGCATGGTCATTTTACCGGAATTGTTACGACCGCCCGACCGCTTGTTAGATGCTACAACCAACGACTTTTCAGGAACGTTTGTTGTAATATCTGCAGTGCTGGTGTCCACCCTGAAGCGGGTGCCTGGCGTAACCGGTTTAAATCTTTTAACTGCCATCTCTGTTTTTATATAGTATTATAAAAATCTATAACCTCGCCGTCTTTCAACGTAATGATCGCTTTCTTGTAGGTTGCGGCACGGCCACTTACCATACCAGCTTTGGTATTGCGACTTTTAAGTTTTCCAACGTATTTCTGCGTATTTACTGCTACGATGTTTACACCAAACATCTTTTCAATAGCTTCCTTGATCTGGAGCTTGTTTGCTCTGTGATCTACTTTAAAGGTGTAGCGGTTCAGCTTATCAGTAAGCTGGGTTGCCTTTTCAGTAAGTAAGGGTTTCTTTAAAATTTCCATAATTACTTAGCTAATGCTTCCTCCAAAGTTTTAACTGCACCTGTAGTAAGCAACAATGTACCGGCGTTCAGCACGTCGTAAGTGTTTAGCTGATCAGCAGTGATCACTTTGCTTTTCTTCAGGTTGCGGCTTGATAAATACACATTGTTATTTGCAGCAGGCAATACCAGCAGTGTTTTCACATCACTAACATTCAGGTCTGCTACCAGCTTCACGTAGTTTTTGGTTTTTACGCTTTCGAAAGTGAAATCTTCCAATACTACGATGCTGTTATCTTTTGCCTTGTATGACAGGGCCGATTTACGGGCCAATGATTTAAGCTTCTTGTTCAACTTAAAGCTGTAATCGCGAGGCTGCGGACCGAACACGCGGCCACCACCATTAAATAAAGGTGATTTAATACCGCCGGCACGTGCACCGCCTGTACCTTTTTGCTTATATAATTTGCGGGTTGAACCTGCAATTTCGTTACGCTGTTTTGCTTTGTGGGTTCCCTGACGCTGATTAGCAAGATATTGCTTCACGTCGAGATAAATAGCGTGGTCGTTAGGTTCGATACCGAACACTGACTCAGGAAGCTGCACCTTGGCACCTGTTTCTTTACCTGATACGTTTAATACTTTAACTTCCATCTTATTTATCCACTACTACAAATGAACCCTTAGCGCCAGGTACAGAACCTTTCACTACTAACAAATTTTGCTCCGGATAAACTTTCACAACCTCGAGGTTCTGAACTTTTACACGAACATTTCCGGTTTGACCAGCCATGCGCATACCCTTGAATACACGTGATGGCCATGATGATGCACCCAGTGAACCTGGAGCGCGAAGACGGTTGTGCTGACCGTGAGTTTGCATACCCACACCGCCAAAACCGTGACGCTTAACAACACCCTGGAAACCTTTACCTTTTGAGGTACCTACCACATCCACAAAATCTCCGGCAGCAAAAATATCCACAGTGATAGTATCACCGAGGTTTTTTTGATCTTCGAAAGTTTTGAATTCAACCAAACGACGCTTAGGCGTTGTACCGGCTTTTTGGAAATGACCTTTTAAGGGAGCAGGGGTGTTTTTTTCTTTTTTCTCACCATACGCAAGCTGAACAGCTGCGTAGCCGTCTGCTTCTACAGACTTCACCTGTGTTACAACACAAGGGCCAGCTTCGATTACTGTACAAGGAATGTTCTTCCCTGATTCGTCGAAAATGCTGGTCATGCCTACTTTTTTACCAATAATTCCTGACATTTTACTATTTTCTTTGTGTCCATCGAAGCAGTAGGGCTCCGTTCAAGACATATGTACCCCCCGAAAGGGACGGCAAAGATAGATATTTTACATTAACTCTCAAATACTTGCTGAAATATTTTTTAAGATTTTTTTGAGAGGGGAAATATTGTCGGTATCTAAAGACTATGAGCTAAATAAGCATTGTAATCTCACTAACGGCGCTGACAATTTCAGCATTGACTTTTTGGTTGACGAATATCAAAAGAGGGTATGTGAAAATGACAAGGCCCACGGTTATTTTTTTTGGCCCTGACGGCGGAGGAGAAAAACACAATAAAATATTTATACGGAGTTTGCTTTATAGCACTTCTGATAGAGGACAATATGTACAAAATATGTATATAAGATTACAGCGTGGAGAATCAATTCAAAATTTAAATGTTTGGGTTTATGATGATAAAGGACTTGTAAAAGGCAGCGGACTTTTTGTGAATAAAAGCGGCATCTCAGCTAACCACCATTTTTTGCTTCCGAAAGACGGGAGCAACTACCCGTTCTTGCCAGGTGAATATCTTTTGGAAGTCTATATTGAAGTAGTTGACCAAAATCCTAAAAAAATATTTGAACAAAAGCTGCATTTAACAAAACGAGACGAAGAAGATATGGTATACAGAAAATCAGGCATCTATTTTGACTGGCCCCCCTCTCGCGCGAGTGTAACGGCAGGCCAGCGCGGTAGATTTACTCGTGCATAATTTGTTGTTGATTGCTTGCTATTGAACCCAACCTATGTCTGAACCAGAATTCTCAGAATTTAAGAATTGGCGGAATGGATTTAATCATAAGCCCTGAGTTCGTTCCAACAACTCTTTGTCTGTGATCGTATCCGTTTCTGACTTATCATAAATCGATAGCAAATAAATGACCTCGTCAACTATCTTCACATAAGTAATAACTCTTGCACCGCCAGATTTACCTTTATTTTTCGAAGATATTACCATCCGGATTTTAAAACAGTTATTTCCTAATGGCTGCCCCATGGCTGGATCCGCTTCTAGCGAGATTAACAATTTGGAGAAGTCACTTTTTAGCGAAGAATATTTCTTTGAGAGCCTTTTTAGCTCGCGACTAAAATCAGGTGTAGGTAGAATGTTAAAGCTCATTCAGCAATTCTTGTATCGATTTTGCCTTTACTTTGCCTTCCTGGTGCAGCTTCACCCACTTAACAGAGTCTTCCAGACTATCTAATAGCTGCTTTTTTTTGGCCGCCTTACCTAACTTCTTATCCGAATCTTTAGCCAATATCTTTCCCCCTAATTGTTCGATCAGCTCAGACAAAGTCCTTTCCACTTTTTCGGGTATTTCTATCGTCAGCGTTGTCATACACAAATATAACTAATAAAAAAGACTTCCGAAGTTTGCGAAACTTCGGAAGTCTTACTTTCGGATATACAAATAACTAAGTCGCGTTTATCAAACAGCCATTTTAGCTCTCGCCCTATTACAAACTCCAAGAAAATACCAGGAACCTATAATAAGCAGCACATATAAAACGACTGTCGACCATCCGTTAGCGTTACCAATGCCTTTTGAAATAGCTGCCAGGGTTAGCCCTAGCTGAATGATATCATAAATAATGCTGAATATTAGCAATTTGGGCCATGATTTAGCAGAAGGCGAAACACCACTGTATGACCAGTAGATCATGGCGATAAATAATAAGGTAGCGCCCCAATACCGAGACAGCCAGAGGCCACCCTCATTGTGGGTAATACCATAAAATGCGCCTACCTGGGCGGGCATAACGATAAAAGCAAGACCAAAAGCGGCGGCTAATATCGTAACGATAATTGCGAAGGTTGAAAGTTTCATTGCTTTAAGTTTTGAGTGATTTACTTAAAGTTAGTTATATTAAAACAGAACAACCAATTAATTTTCAACATTTTAACTTATAAAATCAACCAAAAGAACACATATACGCTTATTTCCCGGCCGGCTTGAAATCGGGCGGAACGTTTTTTACTGGTTTGGTTGTTTTGAGATAATAGAATATAGCTTTGATATCCCCATCGCCCAAATGCGCGAAATCTTCCCAGGGCATTGGCGGCATGATCATTCTTCCGGCATCAAGGCCTTTATATTTACCATGTTTAATCGCATTAATAAATTGTTCTTCTTTCCAACTGCCAATGCCTGTGGCGTCCGAAGTGATATTGGCTGAGAAGGTGGTTCCCCACGGACCAGCTGCCGCGGTTAGATCAGGAGCAAATACAACTTGTCCATATTTGAGTTGATCGGGACTTGCAACCGGCACCGGAGTACCTTCATGGAAACCCGACAATGCCAGCGCCGTATCGACATAAGGCCCCTGCGGACCCATCTTTTTGGGCGAATGACAATCATTGCATCCCATAGCCACTACCAGGTATGCGCCGCGTTTTACAAGACTATCCTTTGAAGGTGCAACTTTGGCTGTTGCTGCGTCTGTTTGCTGAGTTGAACTACAGGAATTCATTATCCATACGAATCCCGTAAGGGTTAAGATTGTGATAAGAGCTTTCATTTGTTTAGATTTATTTTGTAATAAGTTGGCTTGCAACCAAATATATAAAATTAAAATCCAATTATGCAACCTGCGGATGCGGGCTAAAACAGCGCTTTTACTCTATTTTAATATAGGCAGAGTGATTGTTTGACAGCTCGCGGGAAATTTTATCTTTGAACCATGAAATTTCTAAACCTGTTATCGTTTCTGTTTATTCTTCCCTGCCTATCTAAGGCACAAACTGCCGCGGACACGGCGAAGCTCCCACGAAAATATGTTTTCACTTCAGTTGAGATGGAGCCTGAGTTCCCGGGTGGTGTAAATACATTTTACAGATACATTAACACCAATGTAAAGTACCCTGAAGTTGCCCGGCTCCTGGGCATCAACGGAAAAGTCTTTGTATCCTTTTGGGTAGATAAATCAGGCAGGGTAGTTGATGTGGAAACTCAGCCGGGTATTGGGGCGGGTTGCGAGTATGAAGCTAAGAAGGTAGTTTCCAATTGTCCCCGGTGGAGACCCGGCATTCAAAACGGCCGGCCCGTCAGGGTACAATTCAACGCCCATGTGGATTTCAACCTGGAAAAGAAAAGAGTCAGCTTTAAAGAATTGAAGGACTCACACTATGGCTTCGTGTTTAATATCGACGGTACTTTATGCACGTTAGATGAGGCACAGGCAAAACTCGGCGATACTTTCAGGCAAAGTAAAATTGAAACCGCCGAGGTATTTTACAATCCTGATGGCAATACCAAATTCGATGTACCGGACAAGAAGGAAGTTTATGTGGTGAAGATTAAATCGTGACCATAAATAGCGCTTCTTGTCTTGACATATAACTGATTGCGGTATTTTTACTATATTCAGCCATCTCAACAAACTAGCTGTCATGAAATTAGCCATCAAATCCGTACTCCTCATTATTGCATTTTGCAGCTTTTATGGTTGCAAACAAAAATCCGACCCGCTGGGTAACGCCACCCGCGAGGACAAAAATGGCTGGATATATGTCCACCTGGAAGGTTCGCCGCATGACGTGGGTTACCAACATGGCTATTTGGTGGCAAAAGAGATTGATACTTTAATAAAGGTGTTCCAATTCTATTTGCCGCATACTACTAAAAGGGATTGGGCTTGGTATAGGTCGGCAGCGGGGCGGTTTATGTGGAATAAGATCGATACCGAATATCAGCAGGAATTGATAGGTATGGCCGAAGGCTTGCGGGCAAAGGGAATGAAATATGATTCACTTGACCTTGTGGTGCTGAATGCCAACATCGACCTCACTTCTTATTACTTGCCGCAATTGGAGAACAAGGCGAAACCGGGCAGCGGCGATAATAAGGCTCCTGGCAATTGCAGCGCCTTTATTGCGACTGGTAAATACACTAAAGACGGCAAGATCGTGATCGCTCATAATAATTGGACTGACTACATCGAAGGCGAACGCTGGAACGTGATCGCCGATATTAAGCCGGCCAAAGGCAACCATTTTATTATGGATTGTGCGCCGGGCTTTATCCATAGCGGGGACGACTTTGTGGTAAGCAGTAGCGGTATCCTGATCACCGAAACAACGATTACCCAGTTTAAAGGATTTGATACCACCAAAGCGCCTGAATTTTCCCGCGCCCGCAAGGCGGCGCAATACGCCAACAGCATCGACGATTTTGTGAAGATCATGACTACCGATAATAACGGTGGTTATGCCAACGACTGGCTGGTGGGCGACACTAAAACCAATGAGGTTGCTAAACTGGAACTTGGCCTTAAAGATTATAAAGTATGGCGCTCGAAAGATACCGCGATGATCGGCTCCAACTTCCCGAGCGATCCTAAGCTGATCAAAGAAGAAACCACATTTGATGTTAACAATAAAACCAGCTCGCCAAACGCCCGAAAGCTGCGCATGGAAAAATTGGTAGCCGTAGATTATAAAGGCAAGCTCGACGATGCCAGTGGAAAAACTATTGAAGGCGATACCTACGATGCACTTAATAATAAGGAGGCCATGGACCGTTGCGTGATAGACGGCCACATAGACCAGGATCCAAACGGTTGCCCCGAGTGGAATGAGGGGCCATACTACCCAATGGGTGCGGTACAAGGTAAAGTGACCACAGCGGCATTGGCTTCTAAAATGCAATTTTGGGCACACATGGGTCACCCGCACGGCGACGACTTTTTAGCAGCACCTTATTTTGCCAAACACCCCGAATATAAGTGGATGAGCCCTTACCTGCGCGACATGAAGGCTTATCCGTGGACGTTGTTTGGGCCGAAATAATAAATGCTTGTTCTTCGTTTGACCAAATACTTATTCTTCGGGTTTTAAGAATAATGAAAACGACATTGCAGGATATGTAGTCGGCTATCTTTAACCTGGTAAACCAAACGGTGTTCGTCGGTTATACGCCTGCTCCAGCAACCAGAAAAATTACCTTTTAATGGTTCGGGTTTACCAATACCTTTATAAGGTGTGCGCAAGCAATCTTTAATTAAATCGTTGATACGGGTTAGGGTTTTCTTATCAATCTGCTGCCAATACAAATAGTCTTCCCAGGCTTTACTTTGCCAAACCAATTCCATATCAGTCTTCAATCAGTTTATGAGATTGATATTTACCAGCGCTCATTTCATCAATCGCTTCCTGCAGGCGTTTTCGGTTGGCGTCACTGCTCATAAGATGTAGCGTTTCCATTAAAGAATTATATTCAGCCAAGCCCATCACTACGACATTTTTCCCCTTGGTGCGTGAAACTATCACAGTTTCAGCATCATCATTAACCATATCTAAAGTTTTAGCGAGGTTGCTGCGAAACTCTGTATAATTCAATACTTCCATAATTAAGTACTCATTTAGGTACGAATTTAGCCAAAAATATTCATTATAGCAAAAACTTGCGGTTTGCTGGGTAAATCTTATTTTAGGGTCGACTTTACTTATCAGAATATGCATAACAATCACTCACCTACCGATCTACCCGGTGACGACCACGAAGAAAATCTCAGGATGGAAAATGAATTCCTTCGATTAAAATTAAAAGCTGAGTTTGGGGCCGATTCAGAGAGTACTGGAAAATTAAACCCTGCAATAGAAAATGATTTTCTAAAAAACGTAATGGCATTTGAGCACAACTATGCAAACTCCAAACGCGTTAAATTATTTGATTTTTTGGATTGCCCTGTTTTTAAAAAAGCTGTTGAATTGGATGACGAACAAGTAGCCGCTGAACTCGAAAAAGTAACTGACCTTCTAGCCGGAAAAAATATCTCAATAAATTTTAGCGGGACTTATGACGATCGCACAAAATATTCATTTATAGTTGATGAATTGTTTGAGCATGAAGTTGATGACTTCACGCTGGGAGGCATGACCACCTATTTTGATTATGAGGAGTTTCACCCCAACCATGGCCTGGATATAGAGAACAGGACAAAGGAGTTCCTAAACGGTTGGTTTGAAAAAAAATTAGACGAAAATAACTGGTGCTTTGACAAAACCTTTGTGCTACCCGATAGGAGAATGCTTAGCAAAAAAGATGTAACAGGTAGGATAAGAAGCATCTTCGATTTTTATGGATCTTTTACCGATTGCAATTATAAAATCATAGATATTGGGTTCCAACTTAACGATGAAGACGGCATAGGTCATGCCGAAGGTCTGGTGAAATACAAAGCTGATTTAGCAAATGGCGAGCAGATAGATATCAAGGGGCCTTTCAAACTATACCTTTCGTCGACCTATGGCTGGTGGTCTATATTCCACATCGTTTTTCCTGGATTTGAATATTGAAGCTACAGCCCCCTATTTTGCTACACCCGGAGTATAAATGGATGAGTCCACACTTGGGGGATATGAAGGCTATCCGTGGACATTGTTTGGGCCGAAATAAATCAGTTTTCTGATTCGCGACTGTTTTTGCTGATTATCTCGTCGATGGCCTGTTGGGTTTTATCCGGTCTGTCAACTGCAGCAGCAACATCAATCCGCAAGGGCTTAATCAAGAGCATCAGCGCAAATAAAACAGATCCGATACCAAAGGCGCCAAATATCCATAGCAACTTATTGCCATTTCGTCTATCAAAAGGTTCATAAACCGGAGTTAATAAATTTTTTGGCGCCGGTACAGGCGAATCTTCTGAATTTACCGCCGCCAGGTATTGTTTCCAATCATCGCCATCGGGGACGCGGTCCAGATAAATGAATTTATCCAAGGGTTTTGCATTAAAATCAATTTGTGTTTCTTTTGCAAATTGCTGATACGCTGTATTCTTCTCATCTGCCGAGAGGTGATTACTTACTGTCTTCAAGTATCGCATAGCAAGCCAAGCAGGGGATTTGTAATTACCATTATCATCGCTAATTACCTGCATCGTATCTGGTCCGCTAAAAGGAACCGTTTCTATCAGTATTGCTCCCTTTTCGGCATTTTCACCATAAAGTCGCTTGGCCAGGTTGCCTTTTAGTATCCTAACGTTTTTGATGGCGTGCGGATTTATCGATCGGAGCGTGTCCCTCGAACTTGGTTTTCCGTTAATGACTATGAGCGCGTTATTTGCACTATTGACATTATCCTTTGCCCCGATGCTATAATTGTAGGTTTTAGTTGTATGGTTTAAGTTGTAGACAGGAACTACTGCATAAATATACATATCGAAATCAGAGGATTTATTCCTGATCACAAAACGGGGTTTAAATCGTGCAAGCCGCTTATCGGCGTAAAAGGTCTTCACTGAATAAAATTTAGTCTGCGCTACGCTGTCGATCTGGCTGATACGACCAAGGTGAGTTAATTTGCCTGTTGCACTCTCAACGTAAACCTGCGCAACAATCGTCGGCCCTCCAATTGCCATCATTGCCAATATCATAAAACCGGCAAAAGGATCACTTCTCGTGCCGGTACCTGGTGTCAGGTCCATCAGTTTAACACGCGGCCCCAACCAGATAAGAATAGGTACTAACACGAAAAAGAGTGGCGCCCAAAAATCAAGAATGTCTTGGTCGACTACAAAAAGATTATATTTTATAAACAACAGCCAACGTAAAAAGCTATAGGTAATAATAGTCCCTGCCGAGATTATTAAAAAAGGGACGAATATGCGTTTTAATTTTACGTCGAAATTTTTCATGTGAAGGTTTAGGTTGCAATTAGGTTTAATATTATTCTGTCATAAGTCTTCGGATTAGTTCTGCACTCTGTTTCTTGCCCTCTTCCAATCTATCCTGGAAGAAAGCCTGCACATCATTGAAGTGTTTTTTGTAACCTTCCATATCACCATACCCAATAATAGCCGACCATTCTCTTACCGCTGAGTGAAACTCCAGGTCATCGCCGCGGATGGTTTTATCGTAAAGTGCTGTTTCGATGGATTCTTCTAAAAGCTCCTCATTTTTAAATAAGTATTCGGCAATTCCTAAACGAAGGCGGAACGGAGGCGTTTGCCCGATAAGGTTATCATAAGGATTTACGCCCAGGTGATACCAGGCATCCACCATGCTCAAAATGCTTAGGTGTGAGTTCGGCTTGCGCGTTTCAGCATTTTGCGACAGGGAAAAATCCTTCATTACCTTGTCATTAAACATGATCGGTTTCCGGCTTTCGTGAAAAACAAAATCCCTTGCCCTGTAAAGTCTGTCGCGGAACTGCTGCTCTTCTTCTTTGATCATCAGCTTAAATAATTCCGATTCAGAAACGGCGTAACGCTTTACCTGTTGCCGGGCGTAGGGGTTGAGTATAGCCAAACCGGCATAAACGTGGGCCTTGTAGCTAAAAATGCGCAACGTTGTCAATATTTTCACATTGTCGATACCGCCAATGTAAGAGCCGTTATCCCATGGGAAAAAACCAGCTTCCTTCCACGCAGTGCCCATGCTTTCGAAACCCACATGGGTTACCGCCTGGGTGTCGGCTACTATTTTATCGTGTTCGTGGAAATCGGCTATTTCTACGATGTCTGTTTCAACTGCATTGAACAACTCCAGCATCCTTCTATAGGCAGCATGATCCGATCGATGCCTGATCAGGATAAGCTTTTGCCCTTTCGGCTCAAAGCCGGGGCCATGCATAGCGTGGAATGTAATGATCTGCGCATCTGCCGGCAAAAACTTCTCGAAAATGGCTATTTCGGGATGTTTTACAGAGGTCTGCCCTGCTACGATAGCGCCGTATTTAGTCGCTGGTCCGTAAGCAGCAACCACGTCCGCCAGTTTATCGGCTTCAACAGAATAGATGATCAGGTCGCTTGAGCGGGCCACATCTGTTCCACTATCAATCAATTTGATCCCCAGCGGCTCAAGTTCGTCTTCAAGCCTGCTTCTGTTAGCCGGCAAATCGCAACCACAAACCTTATAGCCAGCCTTTGCAAAAGCCCTGGCATACAGTTTACCCATGTCGCCCAGCCCTATAATACCGATATTCATGCCTCTAATATAGGTACCTGCAGCAAATTTTATAACTTACCCTTAATATTCCTTTTATTATTCGACCCTAATTTTCATTAAATTAGTATATCTTTTTGCCGGTGTAATCAGTATAACATGTTAAAAAAAACATTTTTTGGGATTGTTTAATTAATAATTAACTTACTGATCTTAATTTGAGCATCCATGATAAAGCACTTTTTTAAAGCGTTTTTTGTACTAACACTATGTTTTGCAGTATTGTCGTCGTCAACACACGCACAGGATACTACCAAAAAAAGTGCACCAACCAGAACTAATCCTGCCCTATCAAAGCCGGTTTATCGCCGCCCGGTAGCTCCTCCGCTTTCGCCCGCCGCTGATTCAGCGCAAAAAGCGCAGATGGATCCCTCTCAGTTGAATGACAAAAGCCTGAACGGCCAATATCAATACCTGCTCACCAAAGTCTATCATTATCAGCAACCATTACTTGCAGCGCTATGGAAGAACGCCATGGATACCTTAAATGCCAGTAAAAACCATTTGAAAGAAGCGCAAGCTAAATTGGGCTCGCAAAGCAAAGCTGTCGATAGCCTAAAAACCACCATGACCAGCAAAGACCAATCGCTGTCCGAATCGAATGCCAAAGCTGATGCGCTCAGTGTTTTTGGGGTGATGGTTTCCAAGTCGAATTATAATGTGGTGATGTTTTGCCTTGTAGGCGGACTTGCTGCCGCATTGGCCATCGTTATTATTACCACAGCTAAGCATAAACACGAAGCTAAATACCGCACCGAGCTCTACGAAGAAATTGAAGAGGAATACAAAACCTTCAAAGCCAAGGCTCACGAAAAGGAGCTCAAGCTGGCCCGTGAACTGCAAACGGAGCGCAATAAACTGGATGACTTGTTAGGCAAAGGTTAATGTATTTTTGCCGCCATCGCCTTTTTTAACATTAATTTCATGACGGGAAACTATATTTGTTATTGACATAGCGAATAATTCCCCCCTATTAATGAGCCAAGACAAGCGCAACCCGCGTAAACGCCCGGTTTTTAAGGTATCGGCTATTGACGACCAGGAAAAATTTCAACCATTACCCTCTGCTACCAGAGCATACCCTTATCGTCTCGACATTGAACAAATACTTCCTGACATAGCTCACGACGATTCTATTTCGTTTCATATGGCCGGAGATACCGGTGGCCTGAGCTCGCCGGAATACCAGCAGCAGGTTATTGCAGCTATGATAGACCAGTGCCGAACTGAGGCAGCAGACAAACCGCAATTTCTTTTCCATTTGGGAGATGTGGTTTATAATTATGGGCAGGCATCAGAGTATTACCGCCAGTTTTTTAATCCCTACCGCAATTATCCCTGTCCCATATTTGCAATACCCGGCAACCATGATGCCGATATAGATTTAACTCGGCTAAACCCAACTCCAAGCCTCGAGGCCTTCGTGAAGGTATTTTGCGATACCGAACAAAGAGAACTCGACCTGGCAGGCGATACCGGCCGCAAAAGTAATATTCAGCCCAACGTTTATTGGGTATTGGAAACACCATTAGCCGACATTATCGGGCTTTACAGTAACGTACCGCGATTTGGCAATGTTCAAAATGAGCAAAGACAGTGGTTCATTGAATCGCTAAAAACATCTGCGACCAATAATAAAGCTATCATTGTTTGCGTACACCACTCCGCTTATTCAGCCGACATCAATCATGGCTCAAGCATCCACATGCAAATGCTGATAGATGGAGCAATCCGGGAGTCCGGAGTGTTTCCCGACGCAGTTTTCAGCGGACACGTTCATAACTACCAGCGCTTCAATAAAATCTATCCCGGTGGCGAAATAGTTCCCTTCGTTGTTGCCGGCGGCGGTGGTTATGCAGGAATGCATGCACTTGCCGACCCTGATGATCCGGAGTTTCCAGAGAGCAGCTGCCTTCTTGATGGTGTAGAGCTACAAAATTACTGCGACGACGAGCATGGCTTCCTGAAGATAGACCTGGAAAAGAAAGATGATAGCCTTACCATTAAAGGTCAATATTTCACGACCGGGGCAGGTGAAACCCGTTTATTCGATAGCTTTTCTGTCCTCTGTCGGCCCTCTGTGGCGCTTACTCAGACCGTAAACTCTTTACAGGATTAGCAAGCGCAGCTTTAACTGTCTGATAGCTCACCGTCAATAATGTAACGGTCATTGCCCCAACGAAAGCGGCAACAAATATCCACCATGCTACATCAGTATGATATTGATAATGCTTTAGCCACCCCGTAAGAAAATACCAGCCTATCGGTGAAGCGATCCCACAGGAGATGATCACCAGTATCACAAATTCCTTCGATAACATGCCCCACAGGTTAAATACTGATGCGCCCAACACTTTGCGTACGCCGATTTCCTTGGTCTTTTGTTCAGCGACAAATGAAGCCAAACCAAACAAGCCAAGCGACGAAATAAATATCGCCAGGATAGCAAAGATGGAAGCCAGTTTGCCAA
>Ga0068856_100003058_pt1 | contig 17105 bp, 12 predicted proteins | sample KBSCornC62_FD_66595 | JGI IMG/M metagenome (GOLD analysis project Ga0068856, IMG submission 66595) | Corn rhizosphere microbial communities from Kellogg Biological Station, Michigan, USA - KBS Corn C6-2 | ecosystem: Host-associated > Plants > Roots > Rhizosphere > Soil ...
CCGGCACGCTCGCAGCGCAAACCTATGCGCCGGGCGGCGTGGCGTACGTGTGCAAAGGCATGCAGTGCCTGGCACCGATTGCGACGCCGGCGGGACTGGCGGAGGCGCTGGGGTAGTTGCGCCGCAACCCGTTCGCGCTGAGCGTAGCTCGCGCAGCGAGCGGAGTCGAAGCGCCCGCGGCCGCGCCCTTCGATGCCGCGACCCCGCCGGCGCGCCCTTCGACTCCGCGCCTGCGGCGCTACGCTCAGGGTGAACGGCTGTAGAAGTCGCGCCGCCGGCTCAGAGGCAGGGACGGCCCTCGCGCGCCACATTGTCAATCCGTTCGCGCTGAGCGTAGTCGAAGCGCCGCGGCCGCGCCCTTGGACTTCGCGCCTGAGGCGTTGCGCTCCGGGTGAACAGTTACACGACCAAGCCGCCGGCCTACAGCAGCACCGGCCGATCGGGCAATTCGTTCGCGACGGCCGTGCCGTCGCGCGGGAAATGCTGCTGCAGCAAGGCAGCGGCGGCGCGCACGCCGGCGAGCGCGCCGGCCTCGAATTCACCAGCGGCAAAACGCGTTTGCATCTCGGCGCAGATCGCCTGCCACTCGGCCGGCGCGACGCGTGCAGCGATGCCGCGGTCGGCGACGATCTCGATCGCGCGTTCGGCCAGCAGCACGTAGATCAGCACGCCGCTGTTGTGTTCCGTATCCCACACGCGCAGCACGCCGAACGCGTGTTCGGCGCGCGCCCGCGCCGTGGTGCCGCGCCACAGCGCGCCCGCCGGCAGCGCGGCTTCGAGCGCCATGCAGACTTGGCCGCGATGCGTGGCCTCGCCGGCCGCGATCTCGCGCTGCACGGCGTCCAACACGCGCGGCGGGAAGCGCCGGCGTACCGAGCCTTCGGCACTCAAGTGGCGCCACCAGCGGGCGAGATTCATGTGCGCAGACTCCGCATCACCAGCTCCCCGAGGCGCCGCCGCCGGAGGAAATACCGCCGCCGCCGCTGAACCCACCACCGCCACCGAAACTGCCGCCGCCGAACCCACCGCCAAGGCCGCCGCCCCAGCCGCCCCAACTGCCCGAGCCCCTGCGGTTGGCGAATCCGCCACCCGCGCCGCCGAGAAGCCCCATCACGAGACCGAGCACGCCGAAACCGAACGTCCAGCCGAGCACGCCGCCGGTCAACAGCCACGCCGCGCCGCCGCCAGCGGCTGCGGTCAGGCCGCCGCGCGGCAGCGCCGGCGCGCCGCCGAACAGCGCGCGCGCGAAAAAGATGGCGAACAGGGCGAATCCGAGCGAGTCGAAACCTTTGAGCCCACGCGGACGCGCGCTGCCGGCGTCGTTCGCGTCGGCATTCAGTGGCGCCGGCAACGCTTCGCCTTCGATACGCAGCGTGAGCGCATCGACGGCATCGGAAAGGCCGCCGTAGAAATCGCCGCTACGGAATTTCGGTTGCAGGTATTCGCGGATCACGCGCGATGCGGTCGCATCGGGAATCGCGCCTTCCAGTCCCTGACCCGGTTCGATGCGCACGCGGCGATCGTCCTTGGCCACGATCAGCAACACGCCGTCGTCGACGCCTTTGCGACCCAGCGCCCAATGGTCGAACACGCGGATCGAATACTGCGCGATGTCTTCCGGCTGCGTGCTCGGCACCATCAGGATCGCGATCTGCGCGCCCTTGCGTTTTTCCAGCGCGGCGAGCTTGTCCTCGAGCGTCTGCTTCTGGCTTGCGTCGAGCGTGCCGGTGGTATCCGTCACGCGTGCCTGCAGCGGCGGGATTTCGCGCAGGTCGTCCGCGCGCGCCGCACCCGCGAGGCACGCGAGAACGAACGCGAGCGCAGCGAACGCGCGCGCCATGGCGAGGCTCAGGGCTTGCCGGGCGTGGGCTGCGGTGCCGGTGCCGGCGGCGGCTGTTGTGCAGGCGGCGGCGCGGCGGGACGACCGAAATCGACGGTCGGCGCGGTCGAAATGACTTTTTCGTTCTCGACCGTGAAATTCGCTTTCGGCGCGTAGCCGAACATTTTCGCGGTCATGTTCTCCGGAAAGCTGCGGATGAACGTGTTGTAGTCCTGGACCGCGGCGATATAGCGGTTGCGCGCGACCGTGATGCGGTTTTCGGTGCCTTCCAGCTGCGCCTGCAGGTCCTTGAACAATTCGTTCGCCTTCAGGTCCGGGTAGCGCTCGGACACGACCATCAGGCGCGTCAGCGCGCTCGACAGTTCGCCCTGTGCCGCCTGGAACTGCTGCACCTTGGCCGCGTCGGCGAGGTCTTCCGGCTTGAGCGTGACGCGGCCGACGCTGGCGCGCGCCTCGGTCACCTTGGTCAGCGTTTCCTCTTCGTGCTGCGCGTAGCCCTGCACGGTGCGCACGAGATTGGGCACCAGGTCGGCGCGGCGCTGGTATTGGTTGATCACTTCGGACCAGGCGGCCTTGACCGACTCGTCCTTGACCTGGATCGCGTTGTAGCCGCAGCCGCCGAGCAGGAACACGACGAGCGACAACCACAGCAGGCGCGTGACGTTCATGAGCGAGCCCTCGATTGGACGGGAATCGGGAATCGAACCGGCGATGCCTAGCCGAACCCGATTCCCCGTTCCCGGCATTCTAGCGCAACCGCTATTCGCCGAATTCCGCTTCCGCCGCCTGCTCGCTGGCCGCCGCCACGTCGGCCTGCAGCTTGCGTTCGCGCTTGCGCCGCTTGCGGTGTCTTTTCGCGACCAGGTTCAGCACTTCGACGATCGCCGAGAACGCCATCGCGAAATAGATGTACCCGCGCGGCACCTGCACGTCGAAGCCTTCGCCGATCAGGACCACGCCGACGAGCAGGATGAACGCGAGCGCCAGCATGCGGATCGGCGGGTTGCGGTCGATGAACTCGCCGACCGGATTGGAGGCGAAAATCATCACCACCACGGCCAGCACGATCGCCGCCACCATCACCGGAATGTTGCGCACCATGCCGACCGCGGTGATCACCGAGTCGAGCGAGAACACGATGTCGATCAGCGCGATCTGGCCGATCACGAACAGGAACGCGGACGCGCTGCGCGTCGACGACGGCGCCTGCGGCTCGCTGTAGATCGCGTCGTGGATCTCCATCGCGCCCTTGACCAGCAGGAACACGCCGCCGCCGATCATGACCAGGTCGCGCACCGAGATGACCTTCCCGAACGCGTGGAACAGCGCCATGTGCGCGTCGTCCATGCGCGCGAAATGCGCCAGCACCAGCAGCAGGCCGATGCGCGTCAGGCAGGCGAGCGCGAGGCCGACGCGGCGCGCCCGCGCGCGCTGCGTCAGCGGCAGGCGCCCTACGGCGATCGAGATGAACACGAGATTGTCGACGCCGAGTACGATCTCCAGCGTCGACAGGGTCAGCAGCGCGATCAGCAGCTCAGCGCCGGACATGGATCCGCACCGCTCCCTGCGCCCGCCGCGGGCGGCGCCGCGGGACGTTTTGCCATTGCGCTTCCGTTCGCATCACGCGTGCTGCCAAAGAATCAGGCCCCAACATAGCATGACGTTGACCATCAGCAGGAACACCGCCGCTGAACCCATGTCCTTGGCGCGGCCGGCCAGTTCGTGGAATTCGGGCGTGGTCTTGTCGACCACGGCTTCGATCGCGGAGTTCAGGATTTCGGCGGACAGGACCAGGAACAGGCTGCCGACCAGCATCGCTTTTTCCACCGCGCCGTGGCCGAGCCACAGGCCGAGCGGGAAGAAGATCGTGAACAGATAGACCTCGAGCCGGAACGAGGCCTCGAACTTCCAGGCGGCGTTCAAGCCCTTGAGCGACCATTTCAGCGCTTTCAGGATCTGTTTCGGGCCGCGCGGCTCGAGACTCGGCATCGTTCCCCCTCTCGGCGCCGGCGTGGCGGCGCGGATCGTGCGGACCGGACGCCGGGACCGGCCGCGTTGTGCTGGCCGGCGCGGAAAAGCGGACGCCGGCGGGTTCAAAAGGCGGCGTATGATGCCACAACCGACCGCCACGGGCGTGTGCGGTTGGTGACAGCGCCGCGGCACCCGCCGGCGCAGCCGGAATCCGCTCGGCGCCTGCGCCATGCGCGTGCCCCAACCGCGCCCGAACGGCGCCTGCAGCGCGCGTTCCTTTTGCCGCGCAGTCCGGCTACCCTGCGCAGCTTCGACACGGATTCGACACGCAAAGGACGCACCGCATGACCGACCTGCTCAACGCCGTGCTGCTCGGCATCATCGAGGGCATCACGGAATTCCTGCCGATCTCCTCCACCGGGCATCTGTTGGTCGCGGAGCATTGGCTCGGCGCGCGCTCGGAACTGTTCAACGTCGTGATCCAGGCCGGCGCGATCCTGGCCGTGACTCTGATCTACCGCCAGCGCCTGTGGCAGCTCGCACGGGGCCTGGGCCAGCGCGAAAACCGCGATTACGCGCTGAAACTCGCGGTGTCCTTCCTGATCACGGCCGTGCTCGGCTTCGCCGTGACCAAGCTCGGCTTCAAACTGCCGGAGAAAATCACGCCGGTCGCCTGGGCGTTCGTGATCGGCGGTTTCTGGATGCTCGCGGCGGAATATTTCGCGGCGAAAAAGCCCGACCGGCGCGAAATCACCTGGACCGTCGCGATCCTGGTCGGCCTGGCGCAGATCGTGGCGGCGATTTTCCCGGGCACATCGCGCTCGGCCGCGACCATTTTCGTCGCCCTGCTCGCGGGCACCAGCAACCGCCCGGCGGCGACCGAATTCGCGTTCCTGGTCGGGATCCCGACCATGTTCGCGGCCAGCGGCTATGAACTGCTGAAAGCGTACAAGGCCCACGAAGGCCACGAGGACTGGAGCGCCTTCGGCATCGCGTTCGTGGTCTCGACGATCACCGCGTTCGTCGCGGTCAAATGGCTGCTCGGGTACATCCGGACGCACAAGTACACGTGGTTTGCGGTGTATCGCATTGTGCTGGGGGCGGCGTTGCTGGTGTTTATGCCGAACGCCTGAGCATCTCTCTCGACGCCGTCACTTCTAGCCCTCTCCTCCGACAACGTCGGGAGAGAGGGTTGGGTGAGGGGACTGCGTCTGACGTGGCCGCGGGATGACAGGCTGCCCCCTCACTCCATCTCTCTCCCCCAAGCTCGCGCTTGGGGGAGAGAGGGAGTCGGTGCCTGCGGAGCGGATATTCGTGGCGGGCCCTGCTGCGGCGAGTCCCGTCTCCGGGAAGGCTCAGGGATTTGGCCTCAGCCTTTGGTGCACCCGCACACGCATCCCAGCGGGACTTGCGTTACGCTTGGCGCTTCCGTTTAGCCCGTAGATCCCCTGTTATGACCGCCGCAACCGCTCGCACGGCTCAGCCCGTGTCCCAGACCAAATCCTTTGCCACCGTTTTCCTTATCGAATTGTGGGAGCGTTTCGGCTTCTACGGGATGCAGGCGCTGATCGTGTTCTACATGGTCCAGCGCCTGAACATGGACGACACCAGCGCCAATCTGGTGTGGGGCGCCGCCTCGGCGCTGATCTACGTCGCTCCGGCCGTCGGCGGCTGGGTCGGGGACCGGATCTTCGGTACGCGCCGCACCATGCTGACCGGCGCCGCGATCCTGTCGATCGGCTACGGCCTGATCACGCTGCCGACCGAGAACGTCAATTTCCTGTTCGCCGCGCTCGGCGTGATCGTGGTCGGCAACGGCCTGTTCAAGCCGAACGCCGGTAATCTGGTGCGCAAGATCTACGACGGCGACGACGCCAAGATCGACAGCGCGTTCACGCTCTACTACATGGCGGTCAACATCGGTTCGGCCGTGTCGATGATGCTCACGCCGCTGGTCAAGGACTGGGTCAACGTCGCGATGGCGAACGAATTCGGCTGGCACGCCGCGTTCGGCCTGTGCTGCGCCGGTCTGGTCGTCGGCCTGGTCAACTTCTTCTTCATGCGCGCGTCGATGGCGCACATCGGCTCGGATCCGGACGAAAAGCCCTTCGACGTGATGGGCCTGCTCAAGGTGCTCGGCGTCGGCGTCTTGTGCGTCGGCGCGGCGATCGTGATCCTGCAGAACCGCGACATCGCGCGCGGCTTCGTCTGGACGGCCGGCATCGCCATGCTCGGCATCTTCGGTTATTTGATCGCGACCAGCGAACGGCACGAGAAAGCCGGCCTGATCGCCGCGCTGGTGCTGACGATCCAGACGATCTTTTTCTTCATCTTCTACCAGCAGATGTCGACGTCGCTTTCGCTGTTCGCGCTGCGCAACGTCGATCCGGCGATGAATGTCTTCGGCTGGCATGCGTTCGACTGGCTGCCAGCGCAATACCAGGCGCTGAACCCGATCTGGATCATGATCCTGTCCCCGGTGCTCGCGTTTGCGTACACCTGGGCAGGCAAGCGCGGCAAGGACTTGTCGATCGCCGGCAAATTCGCGCTCGGTTTTGCCGTGGTCGCGATCGGATTTTTCGTCTACGGCATGGCCGGAAGCTACGCCGACGCCAACGGACGGGCCTCGACCTGGGTCATGATCTGGGGCTACGGCCTGTATTCGCTCGGCGAACTGCTGGTCAGCGGCTTGGGGCTCGCCATGATCGCGCGCTACGTGCCGGCGCGCATGGGCGGGTTCCTGATGGGCGCGTACTACGTCGGCGTCGGCATCTCGCAGTACCTCGGCGGCATCGTCGCGAACTACGCCGCGATCCCGAGCGACATCAAGGACCCGATCGAGAGCCTGCACATCTACACCGCGCTGTTCACCAAGCTCGGCTACGTCGGCATCGCCTGCACGGTCGTTGCGCTGGCCGTGCTGCCGCTGATGAAGAAACTCTCGGCCCAGCACCACAGCGGCAGCGACGCGCCCGCCACACCGGGCGAACTCGCGACGCAGCAATAAGACCCGCGCGCGCCGGCCGTGCACGGGAATTCCCGTCGCGTCCGGCGCGCAAAGCGCGGTAAGCAAAAGTAAGCGATTGCAAAGACCGGCACCGGCCAGCGGCAGCCCAACTATGCTAAGCCGGATGAGCGAACAGAAGATTCTCCTCGCCGACGATGACGAGGAACTGTGCCAGCTGCTGCGCGATTTCCTCGAACGCGAAGGCTTCGAGGTCGAAGTCGCGCACGACGGCGCGACCGCGCTGGAACGCGCCGCCGCCGGCGGCTACGACGCGATGATCCTCGATGTGATGCTGCCGCAAGTCTCCGGCCTGGAACTCCTGCGCGAGCTGCGCCGCAGCTCGCAGCTGCCGGTGCTGATGCTGACCGCGCTCGGTGAAGACATCGACCGGATCCTGGGACTCGAACTCGGCGCCGACGATTACGTGCCGAAGCCGTGCAACCCGCGCGAGATCGCCGCGCGCCTGCGCGCAATCCTGCGCCGCACCCAGGGCGAAGCGGCCAATCCGCAGGTCAGCGACGTCACGGTCGGACCGGTGTCGCTGCGCGCCGCGTCGCGCAGCGTGACCCTGCGCGGCGAGCCGGTCGCGCTGACCGGCACCGAGTTCAACATCCTGGCCACGTTGCTGCGCGAAGCGGGCCGCGTGGTGAGCAAGGAAACGCTGTCGCAGGACGTGCTCGGCCGCCCGCTCGGTCCGTTCGACCGCAGTATCGATGTGCACATTTCCAAATTGCGGCGCAAGCTCGGTCCGGCGGCGGACGGCGAATCGCTGATCTCCACGATCCACCGCGGCGGGTATCTGTTCCGCGTGGTGGCGGAGGCCTGAGCCGTGCGGCGGCTGTTCTGGCGCATTTTCGCGCTCTTCTGGCTCGCCACGGTGGTGCTGATCCTGGCGATCTTCTGGATCACCTCGAACAATTTCGAGAACGAGCGCCTGCCCGGGCTCGACGTCACGCGCATGGATTTCGTGCTCAACGACGAGTTGCGCAGCTCGGCGCGCGCGCTGCGCGACGGCGGCGTCGACGGGCTCAAGCGGCGCATCACGGAGATGCAGGCGTTGCGCGGCGTGTCGGTCTACGCAATCGACACGAACGGCCAGGACGTGCTCGGCCGCGACGTGCCCGACGCGGTGCACGACGCGATCGCCCATCCGGTGCAGGACAGCGAAGGCCTGCACGCCGGGCGCATGCGCCTGCGTCACCTGACCGCCGCCGACGGCACCAAGCTCGATGCCGTGGCGCTGTTCCGCGGCTCCTCGCTCGTGCGCATGCTGTACAAGCGGCCGACCACGTTCTTCCTGCACCTGCTTGCCGCGATGGTGATCAGTGCGGTGTTCTCGATGCTGCTCGCCGCCTACATCACCGCGCCGCTGGCACGCATCCGCTCCAGCGCGCACCGCGTCGCGCGCGGCGACCTGTCCGCGCGCGTCGGGGATCTGCCGTTCAATCGCAGCGCCGAGATCGTCGCGCTCGCGAACGAATTCGACACGATGGCGGCGCGGCTGAAGGACCTGGTCGAAGGGCAGCAGCGCCTGATCCGCGACGTGTCGCACGAGATGCGTTCGCCGCTGTCGCGCCTGCGCGTCGCGCTCGAACTGGCGCGCTCGCAGGTCGGCGGCGACGCGGCGACGCAGCTGCAGCGCATCGAACGCGAGGCGGAGCGCCTGGAAGAGATGATCAGCCAGGCGATCCAGCTGTCGCGCATGGAGACGACCACGCCGTCGCGGGTGCAGGACCTCGCACTCGACGAAGTGCTCGCCGACATCGCCGCCGACGCGGCGTTCGAGGCGCAATCGCGTCAGTGCACGCTGCACATCGCGCAAAGCGCCCCGCTGCGCGTGCACGGCGAACCCGACCTGATCATGAGCGCGATCGAAAACGTGGTGCGCAACGCGGTCAAATACACCGCTTGCGGCACGACCATCGACCTGCGCCTGGATCGCACCGAACAGCAGGCGCGCCTACGCGTGCGCGACCGCGGCCCCGGCGTACCGGTGGCCGACTGCGGGCGCATCTTCGAGCCCTACTTCCGCACCGACAGCGCGCGCCAGCGCTCCAGCGGCGGCAGCGGTCTTGGCCTCGCCATCGCGAAACGCGCGATCGAGCGCCAGGGCGGCCGCATCCACGCCAGCAACGTGGACGGCGGCGGGCTGGAAGTCGAGATCCTGCTGCCGCTTGCTTGAGCGCTTGGTCGTCGACCGCTTGAGCGCTTGATCGTCATTCCAGCGCAAGGTGGCAGCCGTCTTTGACAGCGACGCGCGGCATGCGGCGAGCCGCACGGCGCTGGATTCCGCCCGCTCATTGCGACGACTGCATCGACGACGAACCCGTTGCCCGCCTCCGATTCGCCTCATTTTCGCCCGCGCGCTGCCGCGCGGCGTTCCTAGACTTCCCGCCGCCAACAACGCGGGGGACTGAGCCGATGCACGGACTGCAACGTGACGACCGCGTGCCGGGACTCGATCTCTTGCGTGCGTTCGCGATCGTCTGGGTGATGCTGTTCCATTCGTTCCTGGTCGGCGGACTGGGCGACGCCTTCGCCTGGGCGTCGCGCTTCGGTTGGGCCGGCGTCGACATCTTTTTCGTGCTCAGCGGTTACCTGATCGGCACGCAGCTGCTGGCACCGCTGGCGCGCGGCGAATCGCTGGACTTCGGCCGCTTCTACGCGCGCCGCGCCTGGCGCATCCTGCCGGCGTTCGCGCTGGTTCTCGCGCTGTACGTCGCGTTTCCGTCCCTGCGCGAAGCGCCGCAGCTGACGGATGCGTGGCGCTTCGCCACGTTCACCCTGAACCTGTCCTACGACTACACGCACTACACGGCGTTCTCGCACGCGTGGTCGCTGTGCGTCGAGGAGCATTTCTATCTCGTCTTCCCGCTGCTCGCCGCGTGGCTGACGCGGCGCCGCTCGGGGCGGACGTTCGGTGTCGTGTGCGCAGCGACCGTCGTGCTGGGCATCGCGTTGCGCACCGGCGTGTGGCAGCACGACAGCGCGCTCGATCCGCCGCGCAACTGGTACATCGAGGACATCTACTATCCGACGTGGATGCGCCTGGACGGCCTGCTCTGCGGCGTAATGCTCGCCAGCCTGCGCGTGTTCCAGCCGGACCGCTGGACGCAGTTGCAGCGGCATTCGGGCGCGGCGCTGCTGGCCGGGCTCGGTCTGGTGGCGCTCGCGCTGTGGCTGTTCCGCGATCGCACCGGACTGTTGGCGAATGCGATCGGCTGGCCGCTGCTGTCCTTTGGCATCGGCGCGGTGGTCTTCGCCGCAGCGGATCGCGGCAACCGGCTCGGGCGCTGGCACGTGCCCGGCGCCGCATGGACCGCCGCGATTTCGTACAGCGTGTACTTGAGCCACAAGCTTGCCTTCCATGTGGTGAGCGAACACATCGCGCCGGCGCTCGCCGGCCAGCGCGCGCTCACCTTCGCCGCGTACGCGATCGTCGTGCTGCTGGTCGGCGCCGCGCTGCACTACGGCGTGGAACGTCCTTGTCTGGCCTTGCGCGAGCGGCGCGCGCACAGCGGCCGCGCACCACACGTTCCGTCCAGCCCCGCGGCGGAACGTGCCTGAACACGACGACTCCGCCGGCTGCGTGACGGGTTTTCGTCGCAAATGACGTAATAGGGTGGCGAGACCTTGCCGAGGCCGCGACCATGCCGTTCCACCTGCGCGACATCCCGTGCATTACCCTCGCCTGCCTGCTGCCGTCGCTGCACGGTGCCGGCGCCGCGCAGCGCGACATCTCACCGCCGGGCAGCGTCGCGTTCGGAACGCAGGTCGCCGTGCTGCCAAACGGAAACATCGTCGCGACCGATCCGGCCGGTCCGACGCAGAACATCGGCAGCGTATTCCTGCTGGCGCCCGACGGGAGCACGATCAGCAGTTTCACCGGCAGCAGCCCGAACGACCAGGTCGGCAGCGGCGGCGTGATGGTCCTCGCGAACGGCAATTTCGTCGTCGTCAGTCCGCATTGGTCGAACAACGGCGCGTCGAATGCCGGCGCCGTGACCTGGGTCGACGGCACCGTCGGCTTGAACGGCGTGGTGTCGGCCGACAATTCTCTGGTCGGCACGAGCGCGAACGACGCCGTGGGTTTCGCCGCGGATCCGTCTATTCCGCCGCAGGACACTGTCGCCGACTACAGCATCCAGCCGCTGCCGAACGGCAACTACTACGTACTCAGCCCGAACTGGAACAACGGCGCCGCCACGCAGGCCGGCGCGGTCACGTTCGGCTCCGGCTCGGGCGCCACCAGCGGTGCGGTGTCGGCGACGAACTCGCTGGTCGGCGCACACACCGGCGATCGCATCGGCAGCGGCAGCATCTGGCCGCTCGGCAACGGCGCGGCGGTGGTGCTCAGTTCGAGCTTCAGCAGCGCGATCGCCGGATCGATCGGCGCGGCCACGTGGTTGAGCGCGACCCAGGCGCCGCACGGCGCGGTCTCCGCCGGCAATTCCCTCGTCGGCATCAGTCCCGGCGACCAGGTCGGACTCGGCGGCGTACTCGCGCTGAGCAACGGCAACTACGTCGTGTTCAGCCCGAGCTGGAGCAACGGCGCCGTGAGCGCCGCCGGCGCAGCGACCTGGGCGCGTGGCGACGCCGCGACGACAGGCATCGTCTCGCCGGCGAATTCGCTCGTGGGTTCCAGCGCGAACGACCAGGTCGGCGACGGCTACGGCGTGGAGCTGAGCAACGGACACTACGTCGTGCAGTCGCCCGACTGGAACACGGTCGGCGCGATCACCTGGGGCGACGGTACGCACGGCGTCGCCGGCGCGGTCGCGGCAAGCAATTCGCTGGTCGGTTCCAGCCCCGGCGATTTCGTTTCCGCCAGCGTGACGCCGCTCGCAAACGGCAACTACGTTGCCGATCTGCCCTCCTGGAGCAACGGCAGCGCACAGGTGGGCGCAGCGCTGTGGGCGGCCGGCAACGGCGTGACGGTCGGTGCGGTGTCGAGCAGCAATGCACTGGTCGGCAGCGTCGGCGGCGACCTCGCCTACTCCGGCGTCTGGCCGCTGCCGAACGGCGCCTATGTCGTGACCAGTGCCTATTGGAGCAACGGCGCGGCCGGCAGCGCAGGCGCGGCGACGTATGCGCGCGCGGACGGCAGCACGGTCGGAACCTTGTCTGCGGCCAACTCGCTGGTCGGATCGAGCGCGAACGATCACGTCGGCAGCGGCGGCGCGATCGTGCTCGGCAGCGGCGACTTCGTCGTGCCGTCGCCGGCGTGGAGCAACGGCGCGGTCGCGCAAGCCGGCGCGATCACCTGGGGCAGCGCATCCGCCGGTGTGGTCGGTGCGGTCTCGCCGGCGAACTCGCTGGTCGGCTCGAACACGGCGGATGGCATCGGCAGCGCCGTGATCGCGCTGTCGAACGGCCGGTTCGCGGCCGCGGCGCCGAACTGGAGCAGTCCGAGCGTGGCGCACGTCGGCATCGTCGCGGCGTATCGCGGGAACGCAGCCAGCGTCGGCACGGTCACGGCAGCGGACGGCATCACCGGCAGCAGCGCAAACGACTTCGTCGGCAGCAGCCTGCGTCCGCTGCGCAACGGCGATTATCTCATCGTGAGTTCGAACTGGAGCAACGCCGCGAGCGGCGCGATGCAGACCGGCGCGGTGACGTGGTTCACGCCCGCCATGACGCCGAGCGGCGCGGTGTCGCCGGACAACTCGTTCGTCGGCACGTTCGCGAACGACCGGATCGGCAGCGGCAGCGTCACCATCAACGGTCGACATCTGTCGTTCAACCGTCCGTGGACCGACGGCAACCTCGAGCTAGGCAGCTTGAGCTGGAACGGTGCGGCGGGCGGCGGCGGCGCACTCACACTGCTCAGCGGACAATACCGTTTCACCGGCCACGTGCAGGACTGGAACAGCGTGCTGCTGCCGATCGCCGGCGAGGCGGCGCAGGTCGTGCGCGACTACGACCCTTCGCGCAAACAGATGGTGCTCGGACTGCCGCAGGAGAACCGCGTCACGCTGGTGACCTTCGATCGCATTTTCGCCGACGGTCTGGAGTGAGGCGAATGCCGCTTTTGCGTCGAATGTCGCGAATGCGGACTTGATGCAGGATGTCGCGCGGCTGTCGTACCTGGAGCGGAATGCGAACTGCGTCACATTTTGAGCCCCTGGCCCCGGCCGATCCGAACGGATCGCCCAAATAAAAACGCGAGCCGGATCGCTCCGACTCGCGCTTGCTGTGTATGCGAAGCCCGAGGGCTGCGCTCACGTGGCCATCCGTTGGCTCGTTGTCCTTCCGTGGAACGCGGCGCTCACGCGCGGCACGCTTACAACGAAGGAATGGGGGAGGCATCCTTCGGTGCAGGCAATCTATCGTTCTGTGCCTGAACAGTCTATGTCTGACGACGTAATGTTTTGTTAGGTGTTTTTCAAGACCGTGTCATGCGCGGATTTCTTGCGCGCATTCACGGCTTTTCCGCCTTGCTCTCCGTCTTGAGGCTGAGCGGCTTTGCGCCGTGGGACGCAAGCTGCACGTTCAGCGCCTCGAGTTCGGCGCCGCTGAGCGTTTTCCATTTGGCCGTACAGACGTCCACCAGCGCTGCCACGGCGTCGATGCCGCGGCGCGCGTCGGGCGACGGCTCCGCGTCGACGCCGTCGACCGCCTGCTGCAGCTTGTCGAGCCACTCGCCGACCAGGCGCAGCGTTTCGGTGTGGGCCGGCGGGTATGCCCACGCGTTGTGCGGGTTCGCGCTCGCGCGCGTGCCGGTCAGCGCGCGCAGGTGGTCGGCGTAGGCGTCGAGCGCGGCGGCGACCGCGGGGTCCGCGCCGTGCCGGCGTTCCGCGACCTGCTCCAGCAACTTGCCCGCACCGTCGCCGGCGCTCTTGATCGGCCCGCGCAGCGTCTCGATCCGGCGCGCGAGTTCGAATTGTTGCGCGTATACCGCAGGCGCCAGCACGATGCGCGGATCGGGCCGCACGCTGAAGTTTTGCGTACGCGTCTTGCCGCCCGCGCGCAGCGTCACGCTGTACTCGCCGGGCGGCGCCCACACGCCGTCGGCGTGCGCGTCGTCGGCTGTGGCGTAGCGCAGCGGCCAGACGAAACGGTGCATGCCCGGTGCGAGCGACAGCGCGCTCTTGTGACGCACCCACTCCGGCGCGATGTCCAGCTTGGCGGGATCGACCGGCGGCTGCGCATCGGCGCTCGAATAGCTGCGCACGAGCGCGCCCTGCGCGTCGTGGATCTCGAGCGTCAGCGGCGCGTTCGCTTCGGCTTTGAGCCAATAGTCGAAGTAGGCGCCGTCCGGCGGATTCGCCGCCACTGGCTCGTCCTTCGGCAGTGGTGTACCGAGAAAATCGGGCCGCCGCTGACGCACCGCCGGGGACGGCGCGAACAGCCACACGCCCGATTTCGGCACCGACGCCTGCGCCTGGCGCAGCGGCGCGACGTCGTCGAGGATCCAGAAGCCGCGGCCGTGCGTCGCGATCACGATGTCGGGATCGTGGACCGTGATGTCGCGCACCGAGGTCGGCGGCAGGTTTTGTTTCAGCGATTGCCAGGACGCGCCGTCGTCGAACGAGACGTAGACGCTGCGTTCCGTACCGGCGTAGAGCAGGCCTTTGCGTGCCGGATCGGCGCGCACCACGTTCACGGCTTGGTCGTCCGGGATGCCTTTGACGATCGCGGACCAGGTCTTGCCCGCGTCGTGCGTGCGCAGGATGTGCGGATGGAAGTCGTCCAGCCGGTGGCGGTCGATCGCGGCGTAGGCGCTGTCCGCATCGAACGGCGAGGCCTCGATCGTGGCCACTTTGGACCAATCGCCGAGCGCCGCCGGCGTCACGTTCTGCCAATGCGCGCCGTCGTCGCTCGTGCGCCAGATCAGGCCGTCGTCGGTGCCGGCCCAAAGCACGCCGTCGGCAGTCGGCGACGGCGCGATCGCGAACACCACGCCTTTGCGCGGCCCGCGACCCTGGTCGTCCGCAGCGGTGGCTGCGTCCAGCGTTTTCGGCACCGCCGGATTTTCGCGCGTGAGATCCGGGCTGATCGCGTCCCAGTGCGCGCCGCGGTCGCGCGTGCGGTACACGCGCTGGTTGCCGAAATACAACGCGTGCGGCGCGCGCGGCGCGAACACGAGCGGCAGCGTCCAGGTGGCGCGGTAGAGATCCGGCGTGGACAGGGTCGGATCGATGTTGCGCACGGCTTGTGTATCGAGGTCGTACTCGTCCACGCGGCCGCCGAAAATGTGCTGCGGATTGTCCGGATCGGGCACGATGTTGTCGGACTCGCCGCCCGCGGCCAACTCGCGGAACTGCGTCATGCCGATGCCGTTGCGGCTGTCGCCGCGGCTCGGCACGCTGACCGCGCCGGAGTCCTGCTGAGCGCCGTAGACCCAGTAGGGGAAGCGGTTGTCCGTGCTGACGTGGTAGATCTGCGCGGTCGGCTGGTTGTGCCAGGAACTCCACGTGCGGCCGCCGTTGAGCGTCACGATCGCGCCCTGGTCGACGCCGAGGATCTGCCGTTCCGGCGCCTGCGGGTCGATCCAGAGCGCGTGGAAGTCGTCGCCCGTGTTGTCGCCCTTGAGCGCGATCCAGTTCGCGCCGCCGTCGTCGGAGCGCAGCACGATCGTGTTCATCGCATACACGCGCTCGGCGTTTTTCGGATCGGCCGCGATCTCGCCGAAATACCAGGCGCGCTGCCAGATGCGATGGTCGGAACTCTTGCGTACCCAGGTCGCGCCCGCGTCGTCGGAGCGATACAGGCCGCCCTCGTCGCCATCGACGATGGCGTACACGCGGTGCGGCGCGGCGTCGGACAGTGCCAGCCCGACGCGCCCGACGTGCTCCGGCAAGCCGTGGCCAGCGAGCGGCGTCCAGTGGATGCCGCCGTCGGTGGATTTGTATACACCGCTGCCGGGGCCGCTGGACGGCGGATAGATCGACCACGGCGGTCGGCGCGTCTGCCACAGCGCGGCGTAGATCGTCTGCGGATTGCCTGGTTCGAACGCGAGATCGACCGCGCCGGTGTCGTCGTTCGATCCGAGCACCTTCTGCCAATGCGCGCCGCCGTCCTGCGTGCGGAACACGCCGCGTTCCGCGTTCGGCCCGTACGGATGACCGAGCGCGGCGACGAACGCGGTGCCGGCGTTTTTCGGGTCGACCAGGATCTTGGCGATCTGCTGCGTGTCGCGCAGGCCGGCGAAGGTCCAGGTCTTGCCGGCGTCGGTGGATTTGTAGACGCCGGCGCCCTGCGAGATGTCCGAGCGCATGTCGGCTTCGCCGGTGCCGACGTAGAGCACGTTCGGATCCGACGGCGCCACCGCGATCGCGCCGATCGCGCCGATCGGCTGCGCATCGAAGATCGGCCGCCAGGTGCGGCCGGCATCGTCGGTCTGCCACACACCGCCGTTGACGGCGCCGAAATAAAAGCGCGCCGGCTGGCCCGGCACGCCGGTCACGGCGAGCACCCGGCCCCCGCGCTGCGGTCCGATCGAGCGCCATTGCAGATCCTGGAACAGCGACGGATCGACCGCGTGCGCGGCGGTCGCGGCGCAGATGCCGGCGAGAACGAGAACGCTGCGAAACTTCATGTCGGTTGTCCACTCCTGGCCCGGCGCGCCGTCGGCGCATCGTCGACAAAAAAACAGCGCGGGCGCCTGAGGACGCCCGCGCTGTCAGCTTACGCTACCCTGCCTGCCTGTTTCGCGACAGGGCCGGTTGCCTCAGTCCTGCTCGAACCGGTTGAAGTACGCTTTCACCGCTTCCGCGCTGGACGCACCGTCGTCGCCGGCCCCGGCGCCACTCGGCACCTGGATCGGCTCGAGCTTGGCGCCCTTGAGCGCGTCGTTCGCTTTCGGCAGCTCGGTCTTCTGGAACGCGTCGAAGTCGTCCTGCACTTCCTTGAGTTCCTTTTTCAGCGCGTCGATGCGGGCGATCTGGTAATCCGACGGCTTGCCGTCGTACGACATGATCGCGCCGTAGAGCGTGTCGGTGTGCTCGCGCAGGCGTTCCTCGCCGGTGATCGCGCCACCTTCCTTGGTCGCCACGATCTTCTTGCGGATCGTGTCGGCCTTGTCGTCGGCGGCGGCGAGCAGCTTGGCGGTCGTGGCGTCGCCTTTCAGCTTCGCTTGGTCCGCGTCGAGCTGCGCGCGCACCGCGCTGATCTTCGCCACCAGATCGCTCATTTCGCCGAACACGTCGCGCACGCGCAGCGCGGCATCGTATTGCGCCTGGCGATCGGCGGCGTTGAACGTCGCGCGACGGTCCAGACCGACGTTGATCTTCGTGTCGTACGTGTGCTCGCCCTTGGTCATGCGCACGGTGTACGTACCGGGCG
>Ga0068856_100003064_pt1 | contig 17077 bp, 35 predicted proteins | sample KBSCornC62_FD_66595 | JGI IMG/M metagenome (GOLD analysis project Ga0068856, IMG submission 66595) | Corn rhizosphere microbial communities from Kellogg Biological Station, Michigan, USA - KBS Corn C6-2 | ecosystem: Host-associated > Plants > Roots > Rhizosphere > Soil ...
AATTGCTTTCTACCTCCAACTTTAGTCTCCCATCTCTGTTGCCAATTTAAAGTTTTATCTGGATTAAAACCTCTATACCAAGCTGTATTAGTATTTAAAAAAGTTCTATATTCTTCTAGAATTGCCCAATCTGTTTTTATGTAATCGTCATCAGAAGCAGCCACTTTATTAATAAAACCTTGCTCAAACCAGATATCATTAATTAAAATAGATAAGTGTTGGAAAGTATTACCCCATTGCCTTTTCTTTACAACAACGCTATATTTGTATTCTAATTCGCAAAGGCATATATATAAGAAGAAATAATATTGACTATCCCATATTTCTGGGAATTTTAATCTATTGACTTGTTTATCATTTATAGGTAGGAAATTTATCCAGAAGTAGTAATATCTGGTTAGATAAAAATCATCAATTATTACACCTTTCGTAGATTTCTCCTTTTCAAAATCCCAGTAAGTTCTATAATCCTGAGACATATAAGGAGCATTGCAATAAAAACCTTGTTTATCAAATCTAAGTCCTTCTTGTTGCCAGAATTTTGTACCAGTTAAATTCAATTCTCCGGGCTTCTTGAATTTACTCCAAACAAATTTTTTGAAATCATCTCTGGTTTCAAAGTCTGTGTATGACCATTTTTGTTCTTTACTATTATATGTTGGAACACTAGTATAACTCATAAAGTTTCATCTCCATATTCTTGAGTTTTATCCAAAAGACCAAACTCAAATTGATCTCCAATCTCTATAATAAATTCACAAAGAAATGGTATATTAATTCTACTAAACAAAGTAGAACCTGGTTCAGGTTGTTTAAACTCAGATTCTTCTATAATAAATAATAAAGGACTAGCATATTTCATTAAATCATCACTAAGTTCTTGAAATTCACTTTGTGTTAATGTAACTAATATTTCTACTGGTCTTTCTAAAAAGGGATAATCCCCATACTTTTCTAAAAATAAATTTTTCAAATAATCTACTGTCATAAAAAATATTATTGATCATAAGCAATTTGATTACCTCCCCTAGATGTACTACCTTGTTCATCTCTAAATGCTTTATATCTAGCTTCAAAAGTCCTACAAATTTGATCAAATTCTTTTTGAGCTTTCAATACTCCCATTATATTTCCATCTCTACCATCTGTTATTGGAGTGGTTTCTAGATATCTTGCAAGAGTATCTACAGATTTTTTAGCAGCTTTATACAATCTATAAGTAGTTGTTTCTTGAAGTTTTATACAAGTTTGTAAAGCTGTGAATATTGCTTCTTCATCCACTGAGAAATCACCACCAACTTCTTTTAACACAATACTTTCTTTGTCATTTTCAGGTACATTTGCAAAAGGATTTTCTTCCTCATTCAAAGAACTCATGTAAAAAAGATAAGCATATATAGATAAATAATCTTTTGGATATTCATCCATTATACGCTTTAATGAACTTATTGTATGACAATGAGTTGTCTCCTTTATTTTACCATTTTCAATATCAAATAATCTTATACTCATTAATTCATTTGATTTTTATAGTATTCTAATATTATTTTTATTTCATCTTGCATGTCAGGAACTTCATGAACTATAGATTTAACATTAGAAAATTCACCAGTTTCTTCATTATAATCTCCTATTATATGTTCTATTGTAAGTTTACCTATCTTTAAGTTTCTATTATGTTGCTTTATTAGAAAAGCATATAAATTTATCTGAAGGCAATATTGATTAAAATTACAATCTTCTAAATTATGTAATGGAAATAACATTGTTTCTTTTGTGCCATCCCATTTTGTATATCCTTCTTTTTTTATTTCAGCTGATGTTTTATAATCATTTATATTAATATAGCCTTTCTTGGTTATCTCAACATAGTCCGCTTGTCCTGCTATTTTATATTTATCAGACCATACTATTAATTCTGGATATATACCTGGTTCAAGTTTTAAAGTATTACTAATTTTTAAGCCGTCTATCCAATTAGCTTTTATTACAGGATGATTTTCTTCTTCTATTAAAATATGAGGCTTATCATTGAGTTGATCTTCTTTCATTTTATGATAAGCAAGACCTTTATTTATAGCATCCTTACTTTTCTTATCCCATTCATCTAAAACATCTTTAATTGTTCGTTTATGCTTTTTAGCATACTTAGTAGCTATTTTTTGTTTATCAAATGGTTTACAAAATTTCTTTATAAAAGATGTACTTCCTAAATAAATTTCTCCATCATCATTAAAGTAAATATGCTGATCTTCATTAAACTTCATCCTTAGCTTTTTTGTATCCTATATGTGAGTTACCATACTGCATTACTTGTCTTATCTCATCTACACTATGAGCCACTTTGTAATAACTTTGTGTATTTTTGTGATAAACTAAAGTTCTTGTTTTAAGAAGTTCACCTTTGGATCCTACATATTGACCATATGGACCTATCTCATTTTTATCCATCCAAACTCTAGCATAAGCTTCTTTAACAAATTTATTAACTTCTTCATTAACAACTACACCAAATTCATTCTTTTTCTTTACGGTTTTGGTTAAATAAACTGGTTGTATAACAAATAATTCTATATCTTTACCCTGTACTTTCGGAATCATTTGACAGATTTTTATTTAAAATTTGTTGTCGAATCATATCTTCTTCTTGGCTAGTTACTACTGCTTTCCATTTTCCAATAGGACATTCTGTAGATAAACTTCTAAGCTTGATAGAAAGTGAGCACCCGCAGCCACCTGTATTCTTGTTACAGCATGGGGCTGTAGTTGGAATAGCGCATCCATCTCCTGTTTGGTCAAAGTTTTCGCAAGATCTACATATATTATTTCTTTCTTCATATACTTCTTCTATGTGCTCTTGTTTAAAAATATTATTCTTTAGACCCTCCCAGATTTGCTTTCTGTTCTTGAATATCTCTTTTAGCATTTCTATCCTCCTTATGCTTTTTATATTCTAATACTATTTCATCCCATTCTTTTATTAGGATTTCCATTCTTTCTTTTCTAAAACTTGCTCTTTCTAATGCTAATTGTATAACTTCTTCTGATCTATTACCTCCTCTAAGAAGAGGTTCTATTTTTGGTATTCGTTTTATATAATTAATAGAAGCAAGTTTTCTAAATCTAAAAATACCAAGTTTATTTATATAGATCTCTCTATGTGAAAAATTTCTGATTAAATTAGAAATGTCAGACCAATAAAAATCTCCTATAGTCTTAACTATATCTTCATCAAGATTCATTTTGCCAGCAGTTGATCTATATACATCTTTATGAGTTTTGTAAATCATAATTAACTTGATAATTAAATATAAAATCACTTTCTCTTAAAGCTGGTAGAAATTTAGAATTAACTTTTCTATCAAATTTAGATTTATCTAAAACTCCAGCTTTTGTTAATTTAGCTATAGAATTTCTAACGCTTTGTTCACTTCTAAAAAAACCTTTATTAACACAACAAGAAAAAAAGTCCTTAGTATAACCATTCATATAAACCTCAACTGCTACATCTATGTCAGCAAAGGAGAGTTTTAAACCCTCCTCCGTTGCAATAGCTAGTAAATGAAACTTAAGAGCGTCCGTTTTAGAACTAAACTTCAATATTGTTTTTACTAGGTTGATCATTTGGTTTCCTTAGCTTTTTTGGTTTTATATCTTCTTGTTCTGATTCTATTTCTACTTCTTTCTTGGTTGATTTTTCTAATTGATTTTTAATATCATTCATATAGATTTCTTTTAGATCATCATATTCAAAACTTCTTTTCTCTATCTCTAATTTCAATCTATTTATTTGAGTATTCATTTCATCTATATCGCACTCTAATTCTTTTATTCGAAAATACAGTTCTAATTCTTCCATTTATTTGTTGGTTTATAAATTAATATAATAAATTTATACGATATAAACAATTAATTTTATAAGTTAATTTTAATAAGTTTTAGTTTGTAATTCTAATCTATTTTCTAAAACTCCTCTTATACTTAGTAATTGACCTATATCTAATTGCTGTAATACTTGTAAATTCCATTGTAACTTTGGAGGATCTATATTTGGTATAAAATTTATAAGATGATCTAAACCTCCTCTAGCTAGAATTGGTTCCATTAATTGGACATTTTCTAAAGCTTTATCTTTTAATGTTTTAAGTTCAGGACCATCTTTATGAACTCCTATTGAATGAAATCTCTCGTATTTTAATATATTAGGACCTCCCATAATTATTATTTTTTTATAAATTTAAATCTACAACCATCATTAATTAATTCTCTCATCTTAGAAGGATGTCTGCTAGCTCTATTATATTTGTTAGCTAGCTCACTATTTACGCTACCTGAATCTTGACCCATCCATCTTCTGCTTCTATAATCATCTCCTATAAAAGGATGCCATAAGTGTAATATATCATTTTTAGTTATTTTATGTTTAGCATATAAAGTATCTAAGGCTCTAAGCAAAGCTACATCTTCTCCACCCCATCCTTTAAATCTTTCATCAAAACATCCAAGAATATAATATGCTTCTCTTGGAAATATCATTATCATAGCTCCATATCTATGTCCATACTTACTACTATGACCATGATTTTCAATATCACATATTGGAGGAGGAGATGTAAATCTATAAGGATGACAAGGTTCTGATTCTAATACAAAACTAGTAGCTTTTTTATTTAATCTATATAAGTGTGTGTATGGTACATACCAAAGTCTATTACCATATTCTATCTCTTCTAATATTCTATCTGCACACCTATCTATAACTTTACCATCTAGGTATGCATCTGCATCTAAAACAACTAATATTTTACCTGTAGATCTACTTGCTGCATCATTTAAAGCTTCTCCTTTACAAAATACTTTACTTCTAGATTTACCTATTATTATTTCAGCATCAGGTAATTCATATCTCCAATATTTAAGTAGCCATTTAAGTGACTTCTTTCTAACTGGATCTTTAGATGAAAAAGGTATTAGTAAACTAATTTTTGGCCTTATATGATACTCTCTTCCAAATATTAGTCTAAGAAAAAATACTTTTAATTTCCTCGAACACATCAAATAATTCGTTTTGCTTTTCTATAATTTTGTTTCTGTCCGCTTCTTGAGTTACTCCAATCTCAAGTTTCATATTTATGCTTTCACTATAATCCATCCATTTAAATAAACCACCTTCTTGATGTATATGAGTTAAAGCTTTAGGTGGTATTTCTATTCTTCTTGGTATACCAAAAGCATCGGCTAAAATAATACCGTGCAGAGATGAACTTACAATCTTTTTACATTGTCCTATTTGTTTTATGACTTCAATTGGATCATCATCTACACGGATTATTTTTGGGTTATATTTCTTAAATATAGGATTTTGTTCTAATGTCTTATCTGTCCAATGTGGTACTAAACCTAGATCATATATTTTATCTTGATCTCCTACTAATTCATCAGCTAATAGTCCTGGGTCTGCTAAAACTGTATTATTTAAATATGGTTCAGGACCCACATATAATTTAGGTCCTCTAATTCTTTTCAATGTTAATGGACCTCTTACTGCCAATACTTTTCCTGTGGTAACAAAACTAGATTGTTCATGTAGTAAACCTGCTCCAGCAGTTACTCCTACCCAACCTGGAGGAAGATGTTCAAGTATAGAACCAACTATAACTAGTTCAGAATCTTTTGCTTCAGACCATTCTGAATCTAAATGACAGAATCTCTTAATCAATAATGGAGCTAACAAATCTCCAAAATTTTTCTTCCCATTCCAATAATATACTTTCATTTTAATCTTCTTTAAATTCTTCTTCTGTAAAAGATTTATCTAATTCTGAATAATCACAAGTTATTTCTTCTCCGATTCGTATATCTTTCAAAGCATACTGATCGTATTTATTTACTATTGTGTTTGGATCTTTTGAATGGTTTTTAAATTTAGCATCATCAGAACAGTATATCCAATCACCATCGTTAAAATAAATATACCTTTTGATATACTTAAGTTGCTCTTCAGTCATATTAGCTATCCAATACTCATAATTTCTTTCTCTTAACATTAAATCAAATCCATTTAACTCCCATATTTTTTTACCTTTTAGTATAAATTCTCCAGCAAATAATCCAATACCTTGTATTGATGACTTATCTATATAAGTTTTAATTAGATTCATTTTACTAAATCTTTTAATGAATTAATCCTACGATATCCAACATTATACCTTTTATTATGCGGAGCATCTAAAAGATATGTACAAATACCAGCTTTATTAAGTTCCACGAAATTTTCAAATCTATCATCGACAAATATATCTATACCACTTTCTTTTGCTACATCAATTTTTGAAACTCCAAACCCTACACTATAAACTTTCTTGCATGGAAAACCATTTTTCTCTAGCCACTTCTGAGTAAGTTCAACTGGAACAGATCTTGAAGTTATGTAGCAATGAGGCTCGAATGGTATCTCTTTTGGATCAATCTTTCTAGGTATATTTAAATAAAATTCATCTAACTCTTCTGGACTAAAACTCTTAAATTCTTCATAAGTATCATAACTAAAACTCCAAGACTGTGCTAAAGGATGTCCAAATTTTTCACACCACGCACCGACCCAATCACATAATACTTCATCTATATCAAGTCCTATTTTAGGTCTATTTAAATATTCATGGGGACGATCATCACCCTGTGGATATATGGAGTAATAAGAAACTAATGCTAGAGCGTTCCAAGCCACATGGGCCATATGTAAACAACCTGTCTCCGGATCTATATCTTCTCCCTGTTTAAAGGCCTCCTTGTGCCTCTCAAGAGATGCTAGAACGCTTGTCCAACTCATACCATTCTCCCAATTACGAGGAGCATATTTCTCAGCACCTATTGTGAATACCTTAGCTAGTTCTTTCATAGCATGAGGTTCAAATAAATCGTACCTAAGTTTATTCTGATTGTATCTCAGGCCCTTGTGTTTCATCTCTGAGAATTTTGATTCTTGGTCCTTCAGATAATTTTCTTTGTCGTTCTGCAATACTAATGTTGCTGATAGATTCATTGCTTTGCTCAATCTCTCTATTTCGTTCCATTCTTTCTGTACCTGTGTATACTTGTCCATCAATAAAAGGATTTTTTTTAAGTTTTACATTAATAGTTTCAAGTTGACCTTTAATACCTTCTGTCTCCAATCTATCCATCTTCTCTTTCCATTTAGTCCAATCTTCATCTGTCCAAAATTCTGTATCACCTATAAGATCATTAGGTTGAGTAATCTCTATTTCTATTTCGTCATCAGTGTTTGAAATGATTTTGAATTCTGCCATAATTTGTCTGCTACTTCTTTTACTGTTATATCCGGTACATGTTTATTTATTCTTATTGCATCTGGATTATTACCCCAACTCATTTGCTGATTAGATAAAAGAATGTTCTTTACTCCTAGGTGAAAAGCTAAATGAGAAGTACCAGTTACTACTGATATTAAAGTTCCAGTGCTTTTAAATATTCCACATAATGTATCAAATGGTGCGTCAAATATTGGTATCAAATTAGGATAATTATATTCAAAACTATTGAAGTCATCATATTTTGTATTACCAAGTATGCCAAATTTCTTATGTGGAAAAGAACTAAAAAGAGTCATCCAATTTTCTTTACTCCATTTTTGATCCTCAGGTAGGGATCTAGCAAAAGGTGAAACTAGAATATCGCATATATGATTTGAGTTATAAGAATTATAAATATATTTCAGATGAGCCTTTGGAGCTTTCTCTGGAACTGGAAATCCAAAGTATTTAAAATGTGCCTGACTCATATATAAGTTATGTTGAACTGATAATGAGAAAGCTGCAGATATATCTAAATTATAATAACCATCATATCCTTTATCCTCATATACTCTTCTTAATTTATAATCTTCTGGAATTAAACTAAAAAGACCTTCAGCTTCTGGATGTATAATAACATCCGCACCATCATGTCTAAGAGCTATCTCTTGCATTACTGGAATAGTTCCTAAGAAATCTCCTATTAGACCATCCGGATTATTTATTAAGACTGCCATTATTATTTTATTAAGTATGCTTGATAGTTTGCTGATATATGAACATCCTGACCAAATTCATCTAATGCTCTTTCTACTCCTGGACAATTAGGCCATTTATAATCATCGAATACTATTATACCTCCATACATCATTCTTGGCCAAAACCATCTTAAACTCTCCTTAACTGATAAATAAAAATCAGTATCTATGTGGACAAAATCAAACTCTTGGTCTTTATATCCTTTAGCTGATTCTGGAAATAATCCTTTTATTAAAACCACATTTGGACGATCTATAAAAGAATATACTGACTTTATATCTGTATCAGAAAATTCTCCTGGCTTATGTATTTCTTTATTATTCCATTGCTCTTTTGGTAAACCTTCAAAAGTATCAAATCCTAATATAACTGCGCCTGGAAAATTAATAGCTAATGTCTTAAGTGATCCACCTTTATACACTCCAACCTCAGCTATAGTTTCAGCTTTAGTTCTTTTACATAGTCTTACTAAAGCTTCAAGTCGATCATTAGTTATTAGTGTGTTCTCCATTTTCTATTATTTTTCTATATTGAATCCATCCCTGCAAATTACTTATATATTTACCTACATGGTAGGTATACTTTCCGACTTCATGTGTTAGATATCTCGAATGAAAGTATTCAAGTTCTCTTTCAGTTGGTACTCTAGCTTGATGCTCAGCTGGACTCATATGCGCTGGTTCTTGTACTACTAATCTGTTATATAACTCAATATCCTTGTTTACATCTATACTATTTGTCTCAAAATTATTATAACTTATTCTAGCACATCTAGCAACTGATACTTTAACTTTATTTTCTACACTTATATTATCTGGTAAAAAATCTTCAAAAGGTATATGCCACTGTCCTGGCTGTAAAAACTTAGGTTTAGATTCATTCATTGCGTGTCTTATATCTCCTGCTAAACTTTGTATTTCTGGTTGTGCATCTTTATGACACCTAAGAGTAAAAAAGTTATCCCAATTGGTTGCTGTACATATTAATTTAATATGTTGGAAAGGTTCAAGATATCTATTAGCGTTTTGTTTATGTACTCCTTTCTGAGCTAAGTTTTTAACTTCACCTATAGTCCAATCTCTCATAAAGTATATATCAGCATTCAACTCCTCTACTAACTTCTCATCAGTTATTATTTCTCCCTGCATACCTTTCTGATTCTTGGTCCAGGTTGGGTAGACTGTATTTTTCTCAACTCCTTCAATAATTTTTTCAATAGGTATAGCTCTTGATCCAGCAGCATTTTTACTAAATGCTCGATGGGTCATAAACTCTCCATGAATCAATCTAGGATACTCCAGTATTAGAGTTGTTATTCTCACCCCTAGATAATTTGTTGAATCTTTTATAATAGTCGCGGATGTCATCTTCTTTATATGGTATTTTATTTTCTTTTAAATATTTTATTATATCTTCTACTATTTTTTCAAACCATTCTTGTTCATTCATATTTAAAATCTTCTTGTATTTGGTACTATTAAAATAATTAGTAGGTATATTAAACCCATAAAGAAAACTACTACTGAACTCATAATTTATTTTTTTATTTCAATACAAAGGTACGTAAAATTTATAAACTTACCAAATTAATTACTATATTTCTTTGTATAAATTCCCTATTTCTTTAAGTACACATCTATCCTTTTAAAACCCTCCAACTAGATTCTACCTTCAAGTAATAGAAACCAATAAGAGAGAAATAATAGTAACAAGTCTTATACACCGTTTTCTTGTTACTGTATTCGAAGACACTGAAGACCCATCTTAAAGACATATACTATTTCTAGTAAACTTCAGCGGTATGGTAAAGACTGATTAGATCTTTTTGGAGGTCATGAGTTGTCAATGATAGTCAGACATCGCTCATACTTTTATTACCATCCTGACTTTCTATATACGCCAACTTATCAATAAACGTATACCTAGCCTTCTAAATACTTAACTTTTATTAACTGCTTTAAACGATAATAGCAGAGGCTAAAACAAATTTAAAACCTTATAAAAAGAAAAGGTCCCAACCCTCGCCCGTTGGAACCTAACTATAATAGTATAAACTATTAAATATTTTTATAAATTAATCCGGCGAGGATTCAATACAAATATACAACTTTTTTATTTAATCACCAAATTTATTTTATACAGGTCTTATATAAACCATCTTATAAGGTTGCTCATATACTGATAACATAACACCTCTTTTAAAGAAAGAGAACACTGTAGAAGGTAAACACTTACCTCCAAGTACTTGACTTAGATCATATATAGAATATCCCATATCTTTATATAGATTTATGTCCTGACTGAACTCTTCTGAATCTATAGTATATATTTTCATTTAGTTGAAGATTTACCCCACATTAAAGCCATTTCTATTTCTTTAAAATGCTTCATTATTTCTTCATTAATTTTTCTCCTTTGTTCTATATAATATTTTCTTTGTTCTTCTTCTGGTAGATCCTTAACTCTTTTATATTCTTTTAAATTTTTTCTATTAAATTCGTCTGACTCTTCTTGTTTTCGTCTAAGAATATCTAATCTAACTTTTAATACTTCAATCGGCTCGGATACTAGTACCTCAAATATCCAATTACCAGTATCAGTCATACCACCAACATATTTAGAATAACCCCATTCAACTCCGTATCCAGGATGATATTTATTAAATTCTTTTATTAATTCTAATTTATCCATAATTTTCATTTTAGCTCGGATTAAATATATCTTTTTATTTCATGTCCACATTTACTACAATGTAATACACCTTTAAGATCATCTAGTTGGCTAGTTTCTATATATGTACCCTTACCACACTTAATGCATTTTATATTCTTATTATCCATATACAAAGGTACAAAATATATATGATATTACCAAATCTTTTTATATGACAATTTGTCTATATAGTTAGGTACTTAAATAGTAGGGTGTTTGTATATAGAGCTAGGTACTTAAATTATTTTACTAAGTTTGTATATATTAGGAGTCCCCTCTCCAATGACCCACCGTTAAAAAGGGGACTTCGGTACCCCCGGTCAATTCGGTACACAATAATCAAAAAATAAAGAAAACACAATTCTCAAACAATTTAAATTAAACGTTATGTCATTAAGAGCAGTCCATCACAGCCAGTACTTCAAGAACGGTCGCAAAGTTCTCACATACGTTGTACAGGGCACACAGAACGAGATCGAAGAGTACAAGATCATCGAGTCAGCCAGACAGAACAAATTACCCGAAGCACTTGCCAATGTAAATGGCTTTCCATTACTCTTCATCGTTGAAGAGCTGGAGTTTCAAGCTGGTCGCATGCCACAGCCATCCTATGATATCATAAAGAACTACAATGGCACAGGCTACAACCGTGACACCACCAAGCAGGATATGGCAATGTATGCCAAGGTTGCTGAGAAGACAATCGACTCCATGGCAGAGATACAGGCCAAACGCAGGCTTGGTATTGATGTAGGTGATCGTGCAGTGCGTACAACCCGTCCTCAGACTCAACAAGCAGCTCCTATCGCATCCAATAGTGCAGCAGATACCATCTCTGAACTCATTGCAGAAGGTGCAGATGATGTGGTAGAACCCGAAGTAGTTGGAGCAGGCACAGAGACAATCGCGGATTAATAGGCAAGCAGTCGTTACATACAGAGAGTGAGACTTCGGTCTTGCTCTCTTTTTATTAATTTATTAATATTAAATATTATGTGGTTAGAAATAGATGGTAAATCATATAAAGCCATAAACACAAAGATTGAAAATGGTGTAATTGAATTTTACTCTGTCTATACTAATAGTATAGTAACGACATTATTATCAAGAGTAAAAAACATGCGTCTTAAACTATTACCATTATAAGAGAGCTAATCACTCTCTTTTTATTCTATTTACTTAATTATTAAAAATACATGTATGTACATTATACTAAAAAACGATGAAGTAATTGAAACTTCATTCATTGTATTTACTGGAGACAGGATATCATGGGAGGTGGCAATTGAAGATGATAGATGGCAAGCTGAGTATAGTGAAGTACACAGTATTACAGATGAGAAACCAATAAAAATATAGGGGTAATTGTATTATCTTTTGTTTAACCCACCTAAAATAATTAGAGAGTATTGTATCTGAGTCTAACCATACGGACGGTGATATAATGCTCTCTTTTACCTTATTTCAATACAACCCGCATCCATAGCTCATCTTAGAGCAATATCCTTGACTGTATTGAGTTTCAGTGTTTCAAGATAATATGTTTTAATCAAAGCCGCACTGGTGGCTCATTTCAGAAGCTTTTTTCATAATCCATACAAGAGTAATGCAACATGAACCGTTGTATATCTCTTCACTCCATTAGAGGCTAGTAATAGTTTTAAGTAAGAGCAGTGCTAAAGATATGCCTGCTCTTATCTAATGGGGATGTTTTTTATCTCCGTACCATAATATATAGTAACACTTATAAATAATAGCTATTTACTAACCAATAAGATGAGTTGGTGTTAGCTATTATTTATTTATTTTTGTCTCCACCGCGTGTGGTGCGGTCATATTCGACCGCATTATTAGTAATTATTTATTGATAATCGATAAATATTTATTTGTTTATGTGGATTTTGTTATCAAAAACAACACATTTTAACCCTAAACATGTAGCCAAATGACTACAAATACACCTTTAAAATTCGCAATATACAACTAACTCAAACCCATTAAATTAATTATTATGGCAGCTATATTTGTATTTGGATCTAATACTGAAGGTAGACATGGCAAAGGAGCTGCATTAGTAGCTAGAAAACAATATGGTGCTATTTATGGTCAAGCTAGTGGTAGACAAGGTAATTCTTATGCTATTATTACTAAAGACCTATCTAAAGGGTTAAGATCCATACCATTACAGAATATTAAACGTGATATTGAGATTTTCTTATCATATGCACAAGAGCACCAAGAAGATGTATTTGAGATATCTCCATTAGGTTGTGGATTAGCTGGATATAAAGTTGAAGAAATCGCACCGATGTTTAAATATCATAGTACAAATGTGTTATTACCTGATGTTTTTTTACAAGTTTTAAATAAATCCACGGCTCAGTAACAGATATACAATACCGATTAAACTAATCAACATGAAGATTGATGACTTTGTAACCTATGTACATAGAAAAGAAGATAAAGTATATCTTCGTACTAAATTATTACCTGTTAGTATACGTTTATTTCATTCATCTCCTCAGTATAAACATATTGTACTTCAAATATGTAGATATATTGAATTTTTAGCATTAAGTAAACCTGATGATTATAAGTTACCTCATGGTATGTCAGGTGCTAATACTGCTATTCCATTTAATATAATTGGATATGTAAAGGATAGAGATAAATCCACGGCGACATGTATTATAATGATCAACCCAGAAATCGTCTTTGATAACGATGAACTAATAGAAACAGAGTCTAACTGTGGCTCTATTAGATTAGAAAAACCAATTAAAATAAAAAGACTAGCTAAGATCAAAGTAAATTATTTTGACGAGACTGGTACAGAACACTGTGAATGGTTTGATAGAAATAATGGTTCTTTTACTATTCAACATGAAATAGATCACAATAATGGTGTTCTTATTACCGACTATTAAACTAATTCTATGCCAATATTATTATTCTTTTGTTTACTATCAACTTTAATAGTTATTAATCATTATGTATTTGGTGAAAAAGATTGCGATATAAAAGATAGAGTAATAACACTCACAATAAAATCATTATGTTGCCTATTATGGGTAGTATTCTATTATTTACATTAAATCCTCGCCAATAAACTACTATGTTTACTAGAAAGTATAATTAAAATAACCATTTAAACTCTATTATTATGAAAATTCTAATTGTATCTTTAGTGCTGGTAATGTTGCTTTTAGCATTCTCAGTAGGCTCATGGTATGAGCATGATAAAACAAAACCATCAAACAATGAATATCAATTGGTTATATATCAAACCAAATTTGTATTAAAAGATGGTGAACGTATTGTTGCTGAAATACCTTGTACTTCAGATAAAGTATTAGATAGTTTAATATTAAAGGATAATCAGTAGTTTATGAGAACTAAGCCTAAACCACGTGAAATCAAAGTTGGTATGAAAATATTAATGTCTTCTATATCTTATATCACTTAACCATCAAAACTTTTTGTTATGAAAGAACTCTTCAATGACGGTAAGATACAAGTAAGAACAAATGGTAGTGAAATCTTTGTAACCAGATTACATACTCATGTGCCTAACACTACCTTGAGAATAGGTACAGTTAGACATTGGGATAATGCTTTATCGTTAATTGCGGATAACTCAACATTTGAACCTACTTCATTCAATGGATTAGGTGGATTTATTATTCGCTAATTCAAAAAGTATTCCATTTTATTCAACGTAACCAATTTTTCACAAATAAACATCTAAAAGATGAAGAAGTACAATGTAGCAATGGCGGCCCTAATTTTATCCATGTGTGACATTAATGACCTGACAGTTGACCACAATGAGACCGCTGGCACAACTACGGTTACAACACCTGATGGTAATTGTTCTATTACACTCGACATTTCTGATTGGGATGCTGTCTCAAATCTTCCTAATGCTGAAGAAGGAGATCTTGAGGACACAGCTCCTGCTATTACAAACGATGAAAACGCTACCAGCGAAGTAATGCAGGGTTAATAGACCAATCACCTTAACGGTCTATTCTCTATTCTTATTTCGGCTGAACTTTAATGGGTGGGTTATACCAAAGTACGGGGTTAGCCCAATAGCTAATTACACGGAAACAGTATGGCTCACCTATTTTATTCTCCTTACAAACCTTTGTTTATGAAAGAAAAATTATTTAAAGTAAGATTTAAACCTTACTTCTCAAATGAATATGGAAATGGAGAAATAACAGGCAAGATAGGTTATATTGACGATAAAAATAGATTGGTTATATATGATGGATTTATTCATTTTCATTGCCATATAGATAACATAATATCTTTATCAATTGTTAATTAATAACCAGCTATTTATGAGAAAATTCACCTTCTTTATTAAAACCGTATTACCTGCCATAATGGCAGTTCACTCAACTGATGATGGATCACTACACATTCAATATAGAAACAATGGTGAAAATAAGTCTACCATTATGACATTATCAGACTATGAAATAGCAACTGCTGAAAGTAAAAAGATCGATGGGTTCATGGACCATATACATGGACTCAGCTAAACTTTCCTCACTTAGGTCATCACACTCATAGAAAGCCATTATTACTCTTAATAGTGGCTATTTTTTAAATCTAAAATCATTTTATGTTAATCCGTACTTTACTTTATTTATCTATTACTATGTCATTTACCGTAATGGCTTATGCATACTTCTCTACTAATACCTTATTTGGTAATATGATAGGAAGTATATGTATATTAGCCGTAGCAATATGCATTATCTTATACATTATAAGATTTAAAAATGCAAAGGAAATTTATTATCCATAAACGATTTGGAGTGCTATTTGGAAGGTCCAATATATAAGATGCTTATATACCGAAGTACAAGGAGAAATGTCAGGTCGATAGAGTTATTGCAATAACTAAGATTAGAACTGACAATATATAAGTAGTTCCAAACAATTGATTAGCCAATTGAACCTATTACTAAACGCTACCAACATGGTGTGTAGCGACATATACCTGAGTTAATTGTAGGGTATATTTTTAACTTTTAAATTCAAATTTAAACTATGTTCATACCACTTCAACCATTAGAAGGCTTAAACGAAGATGAAACCCTTCAACTACTTGAAAAATGGTCGTTAGGTGTCAGGCTTACTACTGCAAGAAAATATGCAGTTATTTTATCCACAGTTAGAGGAATACATATCAATGTGCTCCGCGCTTATGAAGAAATAGCGACATACTACAATAATAACTTTGTTATTCAAAATGCAATCTAAGCAATTGTTCTCTTTTTACTAGAGTTATATCTGTCTTCCTTATTAAAAAGCGTTTGGTGACGTAGATAGTATCTTAAAATTGCGTTTGTTCAACAAAGATACGTATTTTTTTCCATAAAAACAAATTTTTAGTCATATGAATAGAAAAATATTTCATTTAATATTTTGGTCATTTGCAAGTGGAGCAGATCTAATCTTACTGATATATAAACCAACAGTTGGAAATTCAATTTTATTAGCACTTTCCATGTTCTTCGTGTACTTATATATCATAAGTATAAAAAAACTAGTAAAATAAGATTGAATTCCATAATGCATATAAAGAAGGTTTAATGATTAATTGACAGGGAGTATTTGATAGATAAATCCGTCAATTTAATTAGAGAGGAGGGTTATTCTTAGCCCTCCATATTTTTTAATTATAAAATTATTGTATGAAAATAGTCAAATGTATTTTCTGTATTGTTGTTGCAATATTAGGTGTTTTTATAGCCGAATTTCTGTTAAGTATGGGAGCTTCGCTTCAGTTTGAAAAGTACAACCTTTTTATTATTATACTTCAATCCTTAGTCTTTATAGGCACTGTATGTGCTGCAATATTGATATATAAACAGTGGGGTGATTAATTTAAAACTTTAGAACCTTAAAACCTATTTTTATGAGAGAAGATGAAGAATTATTCATGAAACGATTCAAAAATGGTGAGAAAGGTGCAATGGAAATTATATTCAATAATTTTCATAAACAATTATGTTTTAGTGCATCTAATAACTTTAGACTACCATTTGAAGTATGTGAAGATATAGTAGCTAATACTTTTTACAAACTTTTCTTAAACAGAGAGAATCTAAAACAATATGATCATATCAAGAGATGGTTATATATATGTGTAAGAAACGAATGTATAGACCATATTCGTAATTTTTATAAAAAGAAGGCACTTATCAATGAAATAACATATATGTCTGAAGAAGCTTATATACAAAGAAACACGGAATTGGAAATGATTGAACAGA
>Ga0068856_100003068_pt1 | contig 17069 bp, 14 predicted proteins | sample KBSCornC62_FD_66595 | JGI IMG/M metagenome (GOLD analysis project Ga0068856, IMG submission 66595) | Corn rhizosphere microbial communities from Kellogg Biological Station, Michigan, USA - KBS Corn C6-2 | ecosystem: Host-associated > Plants > Roots > Rhizosphere > Soil ...
CGCCGCATGTATGCTTCCAGCAAAAATTTAGCTTCAGTTTCCATCATCACGCCATGAATAATGCCGAAACTTCCGAAACTGACCAATGCCGAATTGAACAAGTCATCGTCTTGGATCAGCTCTGTTTGCAGGTTTTGGATAAAAGTTTCTGACACTACCGGTCTGGATGCCCGCTCCAGCCATACATGACGGTTTGGCCCTACTATGATGTGCAGACCAACAACGAACTCCGTAGTTGCTCCGAAATCAAATGCCGAACCATGGGTGCCTGTGCCCAAAACTCCTGCTATTGTTTGGCCGTTACTGGCGCCCGAAGTTTTTATCGAGCGATTTCTGGGCTCGAGGTATGCACTTAATTCCCAGATGCCATTTCCGCTTTGCGCAAACAGAAGCTGCGTATGATCGCCTCCGTATGATGGAGAAATGCTGTCGTTGGTAATATCAAACACTGTATTAAGTGGTTTGGTGTCGAGCATTATACCATTATTTACCGTTGCTATCTGCATCCATGACCATCCTGCGCCAAGTGCGCGCACCGGTGTCCCTGAACTGATAGCCTCGGCTATCAGCGCCATATAACCTTTTGTCGCATCATTGTAACTGTCAAGTGCGTTTAGGGTATCATCGTTCCCTAATTCGTAGAGATCATTGATATCTTCGACAAATGTTTCATGTCGGTTCTGCCAGGTTTTATTACCTGTTTTAATCACTTTCATTTGCTGTAAGTTTTTAAAGGGTTCCTGTTTTCTGGCATGGCTTACTGCACTTCCATTCCACCCGCGCAGGGCTCCAGATACCGAGCGTTATCACTGTAATCAACGAGTAGCCGAAATTATTTCGAACCGTTACTTCGGCTACGCCATTCACCCCCAATGAATCACAGACGGGTGTCGTTATCCTTTTTGGGCTTTGAATTGCCCCCCAAAAAAAGAAGTTTACGGTTTGCTTCGAAACTTCACTGCCTGGCTGCGCATGGGTTTCTATGCGGGCGGTGTAGCAACTGCTCATTAAAACGATAAGCGACAATGCAAAAAAGATGGTGAATGATTTTGATCTCATGACAGTTAAGGGTTAATTAGAAGCAGCAGGTTATTATAAAATTGAGAAGAATAAGTGATATTGAGCACCGTGAAAACATCGTTTTTTAATACGTAATTCTACGTGAAGCTCTTTGCTTGTCTCACACTTGAACGCTGTCATCAAGTATTTTTTAAATTGCTTTTTTAAGTGTTGTTTTTACAATTAAATCAATTGTCCTATATTCGAACATGGTGATGCATTACTAATCAGGGCGGTCCGTTTAAAAAAAGGCATGGTGATATCTGGTTTCATATCCTTCAAAAAGAAATGCTTAAAGCATAGCTGGTGCATGCAATTCCTTATCTTTTTGATGATTTCTGTCATATGGCATTCGCCGGTATATTCCCAAAATAAAAGCATCGATACTGCCAGAATACTTGTATCGCTTGATAAAAACATTGCCCCGATGAGACCCATTTGGGCATGGTTCGGGTATGATGAACCCAACTATACCTATATGAAGGATGGCCGGAAGCTTCTGTCGGAAATATCGGCATTAAGTCCGGTGCCCGTATTTATTCGCACGCATAATCTCCTTACATCGGGCGATGGACTTCCGGCCCTGAAGTGGGGGTCGACAAATATTTATACCGAGGATTCGGAAGGGAATCCGGTCTATAACTTTCACATTGTCGATAGCATATTTGACACCTATATAAAACGCGGAATGAAACCGCTGGCCCAAATCGGATTTATGCCCGAAGCCTTATCTATACATCCGGAGCCATATCGACACCATTGGAAACCCGGCACCTCTTATAGCGAGATAGAGACAGGATGGGCCTATCCACCGAAGGACTATAAAAAATGGGACGAATTAGTATATCAATGGGTAAAGCACTGTGTACGCCGTTATGGGAAAAAGGAGGTAGAAAGCTGGTACTGGGAGGTTTGGAACGAGCCTAATGGCGCCTATTGGAAAGGCACCATGCCGGAATTCTTCAAGTTATATGATTATGCGGCTGACGGATTGAAAAGAGCGCTGCCAACGGCCAGGATAGGCGGCGCCGATGTTACCGGGGGCGCAGAAAAATGGCTAAGTGCATTTATAAAACATTGCCTGACCGACACCAACTATGTAACCGGCAAAATAGGTTCACCGATGGATGTTGTGCTTTTCCATGCCAAAGGAGCGCCAACAGTAGTCGATGGCACTGTGGTTATGAGCATCAGGCAGCAGTTGAATGACATTGCGAAACATTTCAGTACGATCAACACCTTTCCTCAACTCAAAAATATTCCGATAGTTATAGGCGAATCGGACCCTGAAGGCTGCGCTGCCTGCGGGATGGCCACAAATCCTGAGAATGCCTATCGCAATGGCACAATGTATTCAAGCTATACGGCCGCAGCATTTGCCCGGGAGTACGCCCTTATGGATGAATATCATGAAAACCTGCTCGGTGCTGTTTCGTGGTCATTTGAGTTTGAAGATCAACCCTGGTTCGCGGGGTTCCGCGATCTGGCTACGAATGGTATAGATAAGCCGGTATTAAATGTCTTTCGGATGTTCGGTATGATGAAAGGCATGCGTGTACAAACAGCTAGTAACCGCATGTACCGGCTCAGCGCGGTACTCGACTCGAGCATAAGAGGAGCCAGGACAGATATAGGTGCCTTAGCCACCAAAGACATCCGTAACGCGGCAGTGATGATTTGGAATTATCACGATATAGACGCAAAGGGAAAAGTTGAAACTGTGCAAATAACGATAAAGGGCATTACGGCCAATAAGGCCAAACTAACGCAATACCGTATCGACAATGAACATAGCAACTCGTACCAGGTTTGGAAAAAGATGGGCTCACCCCAAAATCCTACGGCCGACCAGATCAACGGGCTGGAAAAGTCCGGGCGATTGTATCCATCAGGCAAGCCGGTGAGCGTCAGTGTTAATCAAAACGCCATATCGATCAATATCGATGTTCCTCGACAGGGGGTTGTATTGTTAAAGCTCGATTGGTAAACTTAGAACTCCCTCTTATTCCTTCAACGACTCCCCGATCAAGCGTCATACAACTGATCGCCATTCATTGCGAGCGTTTTCGCTCCAGGGAATAGGTTGATAATTTGTCGCAATGAGTATTAAAATAACTTGAGCGTCCACGCTCAAAATTTTGTATGTTCAGGTGCAGACACTTGAACAGGCGTGGGTTTGAATCCCGCCATCCTGACAAAAGAAATAAGTCCTCAAGCCCTTTAAACCAATACAGCGAGAGATTTAGTAAGATACCGTGAAAAAACGGTGCCAAAATTTGAAAATCATTTCATATAATTACTTCAATTACCCTATCATCCCTAAGTTAAGCTATTAATAGCGGCGGTTGAGCTATGCCATTATAATTTTTCAAAGAGCTATCAATCCCTGCTACGCTGAATTTCGACTAACAATCTCCTAAAATGAAAATGTCCCTTGATAAAAAAATCCTGACTGGGTTTATTGTATCTGCCATTATCCTCATAGCCGCCGCTGTATACGCGTTTTCTAACAGTGAGAAATTTGTAGAAAGCGCCTCTTGGGTCAGCCACACTCAGGAAGTAAAATATGAATTTGAAAAAGTTTTAGCTTATATCATCGACGCGGAAGCCGGCGAAAGGGGTTACATTATAACCAGCAAAGAGGCTTACCTGGCGCCATATAACAATACAAAGGCCAATCTTCTTGCTGAATTGAAGAGGGTGCGGGAGCTGACCAGCGATAACCCCGGGCAGCAAAAGAATATCGACTCGGTTGAAAGATTAGCCGGTCAAAGCCTGGCATACCTGGAAAAATGTATCAATTTGACCAGGGCCGGAAAGGCTGACAGCGCCAGGCTGTTTGTAGTAAGTGGGGGTAACAAGCGTATTCTCGATAATATTAGGGCCGTTATTGCCAATGCTGAACGTGATGAGAACACTTTGCTTGTGCAGAGAGAATCCGTCAGCAAATCCGACCTGGGAAATTTCATAACTGTATTTGTTGTCCTTCTCGGTATCATTGTCGTTGTACTTATCAGTATTTATCTGATTATTATCGCCAATTTGAGAGCGCTTCGAAAGGCTGAAAAAGAAGCGTCCGATAAAAACTGGAATTTAACGGGCAGCGGGGATCTCATCAGGAATATGCAGGGTAATATGGATACGGATGATCTTTGCCAGGTTATCATCAACCAGATCGCCGCTTACCTGGACGCTTCCGTAGGAGCTATTTATCTCCTGGACGAAAATGAGACTCATTTAAGATTGGCGGGAGGTTATGCGCTCGATCATAAAAAACACGCCCTCCCGGTCATAGGCTGTAAGGAAGGCATTATTGGTCAGGCTGCAAGAGAAAATAGAAAAATTGTATTGGGTAATGTGCCCGACGGATATTTGAATATCAGTTCCGGGCTGGGAAGCACATCGCCAAAAAATATTATGGCGATGCCTTTTGCGGCGGACGGCCGGGTTAAAGGGGTAATTGAATTGGGGACGCTAGCGGAGCTAAGCCCATTACAACTGGACTTCCTTGAATTTGTAACGGATAACATTGCCACAGCTGTCAGCGCCGCACAGGACAGGCATACGTCGCAGGAGCTGTTGGAAGAAACCCAGCGACAGGCTGAAGAACTGCAATTACAGCAGGAGGAATTGAGGCAAACGAATGAGGAGCTGCAGCAAAAAACCGAAATGCTTGAGCGCTCGGAAGAGGAGTTGAAAACTCAGCAAGATAAGCTGCAAAGAACCAACGAGGAACTGGAGGGAAAAGCAGAATTACTGGAGGAACAGAAAGAAAAGCTGGAAAATGCAAAGGTGGATATAGAAGCCAAAGCGCGTGAACTCGAGATTAACAGTAAATATAAATCTGAGTTCCTGGCCAACATGTCGCATGAATTAAGGACGCCGCTGAACAGCATTCTAATCCTGTCTCATATGCTTTCTGAAAATAAGAACAAGAAGCTCGGACAGAAAGAAACGGAATTTGCAAAGAGTATCCATAGTTCAGGTTCGGACTTGCTGAATCTGATTAACGAAATACTTGACCTGGCGAAAATTGAATCCGGGAAAATTGAATTGAATATTGCCAAAGAACAATGCCTGGAGATAACGGCGACACTTTCCTCCACATTCAGCCAGCTGGCAAAAACTAAAGGGATCGAGTATATTGCAAACATCGGCGACGATAATTTAGCTGTTACTACGGACAGGCAGCGGCTAGAGCAGATTTTGAAAAATTTCCTGTCCAATGCTTTTAAGTTTACCGAAAAGGGCGGGAAAGTAGTTCTTGACATCAGCAAAGTATCAACTCCGGTTTCATTCAGAAATGAGGGGCTGAATAACAAGAGGTCAGTCATCAGCTTTTCGGTAACAGATACAGGGATAGGCATACCCGAAGATAAGCAGGAACTGATCTTTGAGGCGTTTCAGCAAGCCGACGGCTCTACCAAAAGAAAATATGGCGGAACAGGATTAGGCCTTTCGATCAGCCGCGAACTTTGCCACGCGCTTGGAGGAGAAATACATTTGAGCAGCGAGGCTGGAAGAGGAAGTACCTTTACTTTGTATTTACCGGAAGAATTTGACACTTCATTAGCGACAGCGATAGATAAGGAAATCGAGGTTAGGGAAACGGTCACTGAAAGGAAAGAGCCGGTACCAATTACATCATCACATCCCGCACCGGGATTGAATGCGGCAAACGATGACAGTGATAACATCACCGGCAATGATAAAGTAGTGCTTATTATTGAGGATGACGATGTTTTTTCAACGATGCTGCTGGGTTTTGCCAGGCAGCGCAATTATAAGGGGGTGATCGCAAAACAGGGTAGTACCGCCGTAAGTCTGGCCAGGCATCATAAGCCGAATGCTATACTGCTGGATATGGAGCTGCCAACGATGGATGGGTTAGAAGTTCTAAGGCAATTAAAACAGGACCCTGAGCTACGACATATCCCCCTTCAGATCCTGTCTGGATACGATAAGAAGAAAGAAAGCATGGAGTTGGGGGCTTTCGATTTTATGCAAAAGCCCATTACGATGCAGCGTTTACAACAGGCATTTGATAAGATTGGGGGCTTCATCGACAAAAAAGTAAAAAAGCTCCTGATTGTTGAAGACAACAAAGTCCAAAACCAGGCCATTCGTGAACTGATCGGGAATGGGGACGTAAAATGCTATCAGGCTCATTCGGGGAATGAAGCGCTGGTGATGCTTGGGAATGACAGCTTTGATTGCATCATTTTAGATATCGGTTTGCCTGACATATCTGGCTTTGATTTACTTGAAGCGATAAAGGAAACCGAACCCTGGAACCATATACCGGTTATTGTTTATACAGGAAGGGAGCTGAAGAAAGAAGAAACCGCAAAGCTTAATCACCTTGCCAATGCCATTATTCTCAAGACGGCCAGCTCACAGGAACGATTGCTGGACGAGGCTACCCTGTTCCTGCACAGGGTAGAATCAAGGTTGCCGAAAGAAAAGCAAAAAATGATTCGCAACCTGCATAGCGCTGATGATGTGCTGCTGAATAAAAAGATACTTGTGGTGGATGATGATATGCGCAATATTTACTCCCTTACCAGTGCTCTGGAGGAAGAAGGCCTGCAGTGTATCATTGCCGAGAACGGAAGAGAGGCCCTGGAAGCGCTTGAAGAAAATCCCGGAATACACATGGTTTTGCTGGATGTGATGATGCCGGAGATGGACGGTTATGAGGCGGCGAGGGAGATCAGGAAAAATAAAGCCTGGGAAAAACTTCCGATCATCGCATTGACCGCCAAAGCCATGAAGGAGGACAAAGAAAAGTGCCTTGCAGCCGGAATGTCGGATTATATTTCCAAACCCGTGAATATTGAACAACTGCTATCGCTGATGCGCGTGTGGCTCTATAAATAAGTAATGAAGGGACAGAAAAATGGCATTTGGTAAATGACAAAAGATGAAATTGTTCTGAGAGGCGAGGAGTTGAAAGTATTGCTTAAGGCTATTGACAACAAGTATGGTTATGATTTTAGCCAATATAGCCAGGTGTTTCTTCAAAGAAGGTTCGTCAACTTTATGATAGCGCGCAAACTAAGAACTACGGAAGAGTTGAGTGACCGGCTGCTGCGCGATGAGCAGCTTTTTGAGGATCTGATACCGCATATTTCCATTACCGTTACCGAAATGTTCCGGGATCCTTTTTTTTACAGGGGTGTGCGCGAAAAAATAGTACCAAGGCTGGCAACCTATCCTTTTATCAAAGTGTGGATTGCCGGATGTGCGACCGGGGAAGAGGCGTATTCTATCGCTATCCTGCTCAAAGAACATAACCTGTTAGGAAGGAGCGTAATTTATGCGACAGATATTAATCAAAGAGCTCTGCAAGCCGCACGCGAAGGGATGTACCAGGTGAGAAACATGAAACAATACACTGAAAATTATATCCGCTCGGGGGGAACAAATTCTTTTTCCGAATACTATACGGCCAGGTACGACTTCGCATTGTTTGACCGGACACTCGCAAATAAAATAGTTTTTGCCCCCCATAATCTGGTTACCGATAATGCATTCAACGAGTTTCAGCTGATCGTTTGCCGCAATGTGCTGATTTATTTTAATGAGGACCTGCAAAACCGGGTGACCAGCCTTTTTTACGACAGCCTGTGCAATTTTGGATTCCTGGCGCTGGGCAATAAAGAATCGTTGTTGTTTATGGATAAAAAAGATCGTTTCCAGGAAGTGGACCGAAAGGAAAAAATATTTATAAAAAAAGGCTAAGCCTTTGGCCAAATTCAGATACTATGGAAGACTCCGAAAAGCTCAAGATTTTAATTGTCGACGACAAGCCCGCAAATCTTATGGCCCAGCAGGCGCTGCTTGCAAAAGAAGATCGTTTGCTTTATACGGCGCAAAACGGAAACGAAGCACTGAAAATTGCTTTGAGTAATACGCCCGACCTGCTTTTGCTGGACGTACACATGCCCGAAATGGATGGATTTGAAGTCGCCAGGACGATCAGGCAGAATAAAAGGACGAAAGATATTCCCATCATATTTGTAACTGCTGAAAGGAAGGAGCACCTATCCATGATGAGGGGTTTTGAGGAAGGCGCCATCGACTACCTTTTCAAGCCGCTCGACCCGGAGATCACGGAAGCAAAGGTGTCGGTTTTGTTAAAGATACAGCGCCAGAAAAAGGAATTATCTGAAAAAAACATAGCCCTGGAACAAGCTGGTAAGCAGATTGAAGAATTGAATGGGGAACTGCAAAAGAGCGTGGCCTCACTTGAAATAACCAATAAGGAATTGGAATCTTTTTCGTACTCGATTTCGCACGATTTGCGTACTCCGCTCAGAGCAATAGGGTCATTCTCAAACATCATGCTGGAAGAGTATGCTGAGAAACTCGACGATGAAGGCAACCGGATATTGCATATCATTATCAGCAATGCCCAAAATATGGGCGAGATGATTGATAGGCTGCTTGAATTTTCAAAGCTGGGAAAGAAGGCAATTCGAAAGGATGAGATCGGTATGAAAAAATTAGTGGAGAATTGCATTACCGGGATCAGCAGATCAATGCAACATAGGGCAGTTATTACTGTTGGGGAGTTGCCGCAAGCCAAAGGCGACCATGATCTGCTCGCCCATGTTTGGACCAATCTCATAACAAACGCCATAAAATATTCTGAGAAGAAGACAAACCCGGAGATTGAAATTGGCTCTTATGATGATCTGGGAGGTACAGTCTACTACATCAAAGATAATGGCGCCGGGTTTAACATGGCCTACGCCGGCAAGCTATTTGGCGTGTTTCAAAGGCTGCATAGCGCCGATGATTTTAAGGGCACCGGGGTTGGGTTGGCCATTGTTCAGCGGATCATTGCCCGCCACGGCGGAAGGATATGGGCCGAGGGAGAGGTTGACAATGGGGCCACGTTTTACTTTGAGCTTCCATAACTCTTGGTAGTTAAGAATCGGGGAGCTTTTGGTTTTTAGGTTCAAGTCTTTAATCGCAAGTTACAAGCCAGCGATTCGGAAGGGAGTCCTCGGCCTCGGGTTTCCGCTGGAAAACCCCGAGGAGACAAAAAGACATATCTACTACCCGCTATTCCTTCAACGCCCCCTCAATAAACGATACCAAATCCTGGTTAGATTTATCAAAGCTCGCGAACAGGCACTTCTTCGCCGCTTTGTATCCAATGATATCCGGCTTTGAGGTATCATTACTTATTTCTTCGGTCACCTTCCTGGCCTTCCCATTCCGATTATCGAAAATCATGGCATGGTAACTAACTGTTCCGGTCCATTCATTTTTGATCGAGCTGGCCTGATAGGCAGCTATACCTATCCTGATGGTTATCCTGCCTGGGTTTGGAGCCTTGAGCGTGTCAGTTAACAGCGTAATTTTACAAGAAGGGAACTCCGACTGCAGGAAGTTTTTCAGTACTTGTTTAACGCCGGATCCTTCGCATTCAACCTTGCCGTAAGAGGGTATCACGCGACTATCAGCTATAACCAGGTCAACGGGTTGTTTGTCCAGGAAACCACCTTTTGGTGTAGTCGCTACTTTTCCGGGACACCCAACGTAGACTTTTTGGGCATTCGCATTGTAAGTCAGGGATACTATAAAAATTATAAGTAGATTGATGTATTTCATAAGCCCAAAGGTAGTATTTTAGCAACGTACGCCGACCGCCATCTATTGCATTGCCGCCGAATATGGCGTAGGAATACGGCGAAACTGTTGTTCAAATGCTTTTTGCATCCTTTGTATTTCCATAGGGTCCCCCCAATGCTATTAAGTTAGAGAGAATTAATATCGAATAGCGAACGCCGAAGTGTTTTTACTTCATTATTCGACATTCGGTATTCGATATTTTTTTATTTCTCGAAGGCCTAACTTAATAGCATTGGGGGTCTCCAAAGGAGACACCTGCGGAAATAGAAGTTATTTCGCCGGCATCTCAAATATCTTAGGATCTACATCCTTATTGATAGTTATCGCTTTTACCGTGTAGGCTAACTGTATCTGGCCCAGGTCTACATCGATCTTATAAGGAGCCAGGTATCCGATATCCGTTTTCTGGTAATTGGAAAGGGTGGTTGAAACATCAGCCGTTTGACCCTGCATAGAAACGGTCTGGGTCAGTTTATTGAGCAGATAAGTAGTCGCATCAATAAAATAGGTTTTTTCAGACTTGTCTACAGTTATCTTTATTTTGTAGTTGTTGCCGTCTTTGCCAAGCAGCTCGGCCTTGCCGCCCATTGCGGCATAATTTAGTAAAGAACCGCCTATCCATAGTTCATCCTTGCCGGGTTGATACTGGTCGTCTGACATGGGTGTAGGGTCGGTTGAGCCGGTAAAGGGGTTAATGGTCCATCCGCCTTTATCCGTATAGCACTGAATTATTTTAGAACCGTTTATTTCCGCCTGGCTCAGGTATCCTTTTCCCACCAGCAAGGTGGTTGATGCTGGATTATCGCCCCCCATCACGCTTACCGTAGCATCGGTATAAACTGATTTTATCTGGTTCAGTTTGTCTTTTCCGCCAATGGCGTCAGCGTATTTGCCTATAATATCTTCAGCTGTTTGCGCCTTTGCAGCAAAACTCAGGGATACCGCTGCTATCAGCAGCAGGCAAAATTTCATGATTTTCATAATTTTCCGGTTTATGTGTTCTCAAAAATGGTTTCCGTTTAGACATGGTGCGTTACCCAATGTTACTGAATTACAGGCGTTAACACAAAACTATTTTCGGGCTGTTGACGCCTGATCGGGGCCAAGATTAGCAAGAGCTGCGGCCTCTCGCGTCTTAAAATGTAAAGCTATCGATTTTAGCCGTTCCCATGTTCACGAAAACAGGGGGTTTTGCATCGATTTTGCAGATTCTAGATTTTGAAACGGTTGATAATTAGACTATTACAACAAAACAAGGCCGGCAAGGGGGCGCAAGGATGAACACTTCGTGTCCTGGCCTGCCGTTTTGCACCGGACAAATTGCCATAATTTGTTATGACATCTACTGATAGTGAGTTGCTTAAGCGTTTGCTGAAATTTGCTTAGTGTGCCGGTTTTCGATTTCGCACATTTGATCTTATAACAATTGTGCTGAAAACCCGGCGCAAATGCCAGAGCCTGTGCCGATTACGCGATATCTTCCCCGTCGTCCAAAAAAGCTTCCTCCAGTCTCACCATCTCCATTAAATAAACATCCAGGAACTGCTCTTGCCCGTCGAGGACAGTAGATGCTACGGTTCTGATTTGATCTTTCTTTTTTTCGATCTCCAGGCTAATCATTGCCGGAGTGTTGGTGCTTGAATTGATTTTAATGGCAGGCATAAGATTTCGTTTTCCAGGTGAAGTAAGCGACTTTCGTGTCGCCAATGCTATATTCGATAAAATATATGTCAATTGGATGCGTAAAATCACCCAATTTTACCCCGTTAAAACACGGTTTTAGAATTGCCAACAACTCAACCCAACAAAAGTTTTTTTTAATTGTTTAGGTGGAAGTGAAGAGCTATAAAAATTGTTGCCTTTTTTGTCATATAAAAAACTATAAATTTTATATTTCTATTTGAAAACATTACCTCGATGCCACCCGTACAAGGGGCTAAATTCGATTTGATATGAGCCAGCGAGTGAAAGCGATAGGCGGGGTTGTAAGCCCGGCAAAAGTTATCTTAACTCTTCTTTTAATTGCCCTGTTTTCCTGCAAAAAAAATAATGCTCTTGATACCCGTGTGTTGCAGGTGGGCACAAAATGTAATATATACTCGGGCGTGTTTCAACCAGGAGATACACAACCAGCCCAGCCTGTAACGGTAACCGGTATCTACCGCACAGCCAGTTCCGGTCTGATCTATTATAACGTTACCGATACCAATGGAGTTGTATGGCAGATTCCTGACAACGACCTGCAGGTGGTGAAGTAAAATCGCAGTTTTCACTTCGCAATTGTTAAAAAATGTTAAACTAGATGTTTTAACACCCTTCGCGCTGTTTTTCATTTAATATTCAGAATTGGCCGGTAATATTGTTGTTACGAATAAGGGCCGGCGATTTGGATGCACTGAAAAACAGCATAATGGAGCAAGTTTCACTTTTCAAGCGGACATGCAAGCTCATGGGCAACCGGTTTGAGCTCAGCGTGGTTTCGGACAACGAAACCTGGGCCAACGCACGCATTGATGAGGGCATCGCCGAAATACAGCGCATAGAAAAACTGCTCACCACCTTTAGCGACGATAGCGAAACCGCTTTGATCAACCGTAACGCCGGAGTAATGCCAGTTCAGGTGAGCCGCGAAACATTCGATCTCATTGAGCGTTCACTTCGTATATCAGAGATTACGCAGGGCGCTTTTGATATCACTTACGGCTCTATTGATAAGCGCTTGTGGAACTTCGATCAAACCATGACCTCGCTGCCGGATAAGGAGATAGCGAAGAAAATGGTGCGGCTGATCAATTACCGCAATGTGATCCCGGACCGGGAAAAATGCACGGTGTTTCTAAAAGAGCTGGGTATGCGCATCGGTTTTGGCGGTATTGGAAAAGGGTATGCTGCCGAGCGTGCCAAAATGATCATGAAGCATAACGGTGTAGAAAGCGGTGTAGTCAACGCCTCCGGCGACTTAACCGCCTGGGGCCACCAGCCCAATGGTCAACCCTGGACTGTGGGTATTGCGAACCCGGAAGCGGCGCAGGAAGTTTTCTCGTATATGTCCATCTCTGATATGGCTGTGGCCACCTCTGGCAATTACGAAAAGTTTGTGATGATTGATGGCAAACGTTATTCGCACACCATTGATCCACGCACTGGTTTGCCGGTTACGGGAATAAAAAGCGTCACCATTATTACTACCAATGCAGAAATTGCCGATGCCATGGCTACCCCGGTTACCATTATGGGTATAAGCACCGGTTTGGATATGATTAACCAGATAAAAAATATCGAGGCAATAATAATTGACGACAATGATCGTCTATATACTTCGCATAACATACATATTAAACAATAATCCCCTGATTTAAAATGACAAATAAACTAATATGGATAATGGGCTGTCTGCTGGCTGCGACGGGTCTTTCTTCCTGTGTGCATGTAAAAGAATATCAAAAAAATCGGATCAACGATGCCGAAATGGTTTTGAACAATCGCAAGGTAGAGAAGAACGAACTGAATTTCGAATCGTATAGGGAAGCCGCGTCGGGTGCAAATGCCGGAAAAACCGGCGGTGGCTGCGGGTGCAATTGATAATCCTTTAACATTTTATTAAGCAATGAAAAAGGTTTATTTGTCCGTTATCGGATTTGCACTAATGTGCCGGCTCAACGTACATGCACAAGCCAGCCAGGATACTTTGCCGCGGAATCCTTCGGTAAGTTTATATACGCCTGTAGAAAAAGATACTACACATAACACGGGTTATTCGCCACGTGCCCTGCATATTGATGAGATCAACCTGGTGTCAAGCTATTACTGGCAAAATGGCGATCACTCGCCGGTAACCGGTGGTATTGGTACCGAGAAAGTGACCGACATCTCCAATGGGATCGATCTGAAACTGGTTTGGGGCGATCCCAACTACAAGAAGAACTCACTTACTATGGGATTTGGTTATGATCATCATACATCGGCTTCCCAGGCTTACATTAATTTGAGCGGAGCATCGAGAAAGGGTGGCGACAGGATATATCCATCACTCGACTGGACGACTGAAAATGTAAAAAAAGGTAGCTCATTTGGCATAGGCGCTTACTATTCTGGCGAGTATAACTATAAATCGACCGGTCTCGATCTGCATTTTTCGCAAAAAACTGCCGATAAGAATGGCGAGTTCAGCGCGAAACTCCAGGCCTATTTTGACCAGGTGACGCTGATCTATCCGGCTGAACTTATACCGAATACGACCACCACTTCCACAGGGGGGACAACCGTGATCACTACTGCCAGTGGTACGCAAACCGTACTAAGCAACGGTCAGGTAGTTGAAAATCACCACAAGAATATCCCGAGTAGCGCACGAAATACATACACTGCTTCACTCGGCTACTCGCAGATTATTAGCCCGCGTTTGCAAGTAATGTTCATGGTGGATGGGGTCGCGCAAAATGGCTATTTGGGCCTGCCGTTTCACAGAGTTTATTTTGCCGACAGCTCTAAAGCTGTTGTGGAAAAGCTGCCGTCGAGCAGATATAAGCTCCCTGTTGGTTTGAGAGCAAACTATTTCCTCGGCGATAACGTAATCATCCGGACGTATTACCGGTACTACATAGATAGCTGGGGTATCAAATCTAATACAGCCGGCTTGGAAATACCCCTCAAAGTGACGCCGTTCTTTTCCATATCGCCGTTTTACCGGTATTATGATCAATCGGCAGCTAAATATTTTGCGGCCTATGGTGTGCACACACCGGCAGATGAGTACTACACCAGCAACTACGCCTACTCACAGTTTCAAAGCCATTTTATGGGTGTAGGCATTAGGCTTGCTCCGCCAAAAGGTGTGTTCGGTTGGCAGAATTTGCATGATCTCGAGCTTAGGTATGGACATTATACCCAGACGACGGATCTCGTGTCCAGCGTAGTATCGTTGAGTCTCGGCTTTAAATAGATGGGTGAGAAAACAATATTTATGAACAAAATACTTTAATAATAAAGATGAAAGTACTTGCATTATATTTCCTGATGTTGTTTGTGCCAGGCGTAGAGTGGTCGGGAAATTTTGAAGCGACAAAGGCACAGGCGACCAAGGATCATAAACTGATCCTGATCAACTTTTCCGGTTCCGATTGGTGCGGACCATGCATCCGCTTACGTTCGGAAATATTGGAGTCGTCCAAGTTCGAGAATTACGCTGCTGGTCACCTGTTGCTGGTTCGGGCTGATTTTCCGCGCCAAAAAAAGAATATGCCCGCTAAGGACCAGGTGAAACGTAATGAGGCGCTTGCCGATAAATACAATGCTGAAGGCAAATTTCCCTATACCCTCCTGGTAGACGAAAATGGCAAGGTGCTGAAAGCCTGGGATGGCTTTCCAAATGAAAGTCCCGACCAATTTGTGGCTGATATCAGCACAATTGTCGACTCCAAATAGATTAAGCCCGGAAAAAGGTATATTTAGGCTGTTTAACGGTTAAACCTTTTTCCGGATTTATAATCTTAGGAGGATATGAAGAAGCTCTCCCTTTTAATTCTCTCGCTGTTCATCTATAATATGAGCAACGCGCAGGGTCAGGTGGTGGACAGGCACCCCGCATCTCAGATATTTGCTATCGACTACCAATCGGGCCAGGAAATACAAGTGGCTGGCGATCAGGCGATCTTGTTTAAAGACGCATTAATAGACTTGGTGGCGGCGACTCCACAATCGCGGCATATCTTGCGAATGACACCCGGCCGTAAAATGGCAGTGATCAAGCAGATCGATCCTCAGCAAAAGATAAACGGGTACCAGCTTACCTGGCAGGGCGTGAGCATGGATCGTACATGGCCCCTGTGTACTTTTTACTATAATATAGACGAGAATGCCCTTTATTACTTTGATCCGAACGCTAACAACTGGACCCCGGTTGCTATCGAAGGGCCGAATCAAAGCAATTTGGATAGATGCCGTACCTATGCCAATTTTAACGGCAACGCACAAGGTAATGTGCCCGATTTGTCGGTAAACGGCCAGCAAGGCACTCCGGATATGTCGGCTAATGGTCAGGACCAGGCATCTGCAGATATGCAGGCTGGTTTGGATACTTTATCGGATGAGGACATCAGAGCCAGCGTCGCACCACCCGAATTGCCGCAATATGAGCAACCGCCCTGCCCAACCGAGGGATATTTATGGCAACCCGGCTATTGGGGTTGGAATCCTGTCGCTGTAGACTATTATTGGGTGCCCGGTGTATGGGTTGCTCCTCCGCATCCCGGATTGTTATGGACGCCAGGCTACTGGGGATTTGTTGACGGTGTTTATTTGTTCCATCACGGTTATTGGGGCGCTACTGTAGGCTTCTATGGCGGCATCCACTATGGCTACGGATATGTTGGTGTTGGTTTTATAGGCGGCGGATGGCGCGGAGGGGTGTACCGGTATAATACAGCTGTAGTGCGTGTCAATACCACGGTAATCCATAATACCTATGTCGACAATACGGTTATCAGAAATACAACGGTGGTAAATCGTACCAGTTTCAATGGTCGTGGTGGTGTGGTTGCAAGGCCAACTGCTGTTGAGGTTTCGGCTTCGCGCGAGCAGCATTTTGCGCCAACCAATATGCAGCTGGCGCATCAACGGGCTTCTTTCAACGACAAGAGCCAGTTTGCAGCTGCAAACCATGGACGCCCAACTGTTACAACCCAGACCCACATCACTGCTAATCCAGCGATGTACAATAACCGCAACAATTTTAATTCGCGGCCAAATAACGTTGGCAATGCTGGTCAGCCAAGACCTAACAACGGCAATGGCTTTAATCAGCCAAGGCCAAATAATGGAAATGGTTTTAACCAACCAAGGCCAAATGGCAGCAACAATGCAGTGCAGCCGCGGCCAAATAACGGTAACGGCTTCAACCAGCCAAAGCCAAATGGCAATTTCCAGAATGGTAATCAGCGTCAGGCGCAACCTAATAGGGGCAATTTTAACCGGCAGCAAAGAGAGCCCAAACCGCCAAAACAAAATAATGGCAAACGGAAGAATGACTGATAGTTAGAAAAGAGCATAAATTAATCCCCGGATCGAAAGTCTGGGGATTTTTTTTAGGGCGAATGTGTTGATTTACAATGTCGTTATCAAATATTTGCTGTGTTTGTCTTAAATTAGAACGGGGAATCCGGTCAAAACCGGGTAGCAATTATGACCGTCGATGAGATCATGGCCGACCTGAAGGCCAACGGCAGCGAAAGCATCAAAAACATTTTGCTGAAACATGGTGTCAAAGAACCTTTTTTTGGTGTTAAGGTTGAGCACCTAAAGACGATTCAGAAGAAGGTAAAAACCGATTACCAGCTGGCTAAAGATCTTTATGCAACCGGCAATGC
>Ga0068856_100003080_pt1 | contig 17026 bp, 18 predicted proteins | sample KBSCornC62_FD_66595 | JGI IMG/M metagenome (GOLD analysis project Ga0068856, IMG submission 66595) | Corn rhizosphere microbial communities from Kellogg Biological Station, Michigan, USA - KBS Corn C6-2 | ecosystem: Host-associated > Plants > Roots > Rhizosphere > Soil ...
AGTGGAGAATCCTTTGGTCTTATGGCAGATATGACAAATTTGACAGGAAAACGTCATGAAAGAGATTACTATCTTCTGACTGAAAAGAAACAACCAAAGAAAATAGAGGAAGGAATCGCCCAAGCTCAAGTTGTTCAATAAACAAATTCAGATTTAATTAAAATTACAAATTATTGCGCCCTTCATATTCCCTCTGAGAAAACCCTTCGTTCAATTTCGCCAAAGTTGTAGCTTTTGGGAAAATATTCTTCGAAAAGTTTCATGGCTGACTCGGCGGTATATTCGTTTGAACGTGATGCGCGATGCATAGCCAGAATCATTTCTTCGGGTTCACCGACACAATCAAGCGGTTTGGATCCTTCAATACCGAGGATCCGCTTAAAGAGGGGCAAGAGGCGCTTTTTAGTATAGAGATCAGCGCCAAATATACTCACTATTTCTTTTTTGGGTAGAAAGGCGCTGAAGCACGCAAAGAGAAAAACACATTTTGGGCATTCGTTACACCAATAACCTTTACGTAATAAAAGTTGCGCAGAGCGGGGAAGCCAAAAATAATTGTTGCAACTTGTAACATAGTGAAGGTATTGCGGATACTGCACAAAACGCCGGACAATTTCAAGTTCGCTATATTTGCGCAAGAGTGAACTTGTCGAAATATCAGGTGTGATAAATTGCTGTATATAATCATTCACCAATTTTTCTGCTTCAGATGATTTGCACCATTGATGATTTATGGGTAAGCCTAAATACGTAAAATTGCCGAAATCAGCGCTTCGTTCATTTGAAAAAATAATCGAGTCGTAGCCGAGAAGTTCCGCAAGTAATACAGCTATAAATGTAAATGTTGAAACAGACGGATACGCACCCGACATTCCGAAGTACCGCTTAATGTTGATGCGCAGATCGCGACGACGAGTAACCCGAATGGTTTTTGCCCCGACAAGCTTGCCAATACGATTGTGAGCAGGAGTTGGGCTAAAAGCAAAAAAATCAAATGGTGTGTGTGATGATTTTAATATTTCGGCCGACAGAATTGAATCTTTGCCGGCGCCATTTAAAAGAAGCGCTCGACTCGACTGTCCACTTGGGTGGTCGAGTCGAGCAGGGATAGATGCTGTAAGAGAAGGATCATAAGGAAAAGCAATCAGATTACGAAAATCCTTCTTCATATTGTAGAAAAATTCTCCAAGTCCATTGAGATAAAGCGAATCCCAGAAGCGCGCTTGCTCTTGGGTAAGTGCGAATCCTTCGATGTGAATGTTCTTCGTTGGGAAAACGCACCAATAGTTGATGCCGATCATAAGGAGAAGAGATTGGAGTGTTGCTTCAAGGAGTGCTTTAGGTACTTTCTCCCACAATTCACGTGATATATCTTTGAATAGCAATCGATCAGTATAAGTGCTTACTCTTCCGCCTTCAAATTCCACCTGGTAGGTAAAAGTGATAATTGAACGAGCGGTATCAACTTTATAGGTACCGAAGGTAAAAGAGGACACGCGTGACATTTTTACATCATACTATGTGACAGAAAGCATGTCGATGTGAATTTATACCAAAAGCTAACGTGTAACATAATATGCTATAATCGAGGCATGAATTTTAAGAAACTATATACGAAAGCTTCGTAGAAAAAAGTATTCTTATGATGATGCTCTCAAACATCTTTCTTGCTTTGCCAGTTATTTTTGCAGGAATATATCACCAATGGTTGTATTTCTTTTTTGCGAGCGGACTTTTTATATTCTCTCCCTTGTACCACTTTAGCAAAACCAAAAATCCTCATTCGTATTACTTTAAAATATTTAAAAACCTCGATTGGTTATTTGCTGTCGGAGCATTTTTATATATGTATTACTATGTAAGTATACATATTTTCAATAACTGGAGAATCATATTCTATCTCTTGCTCTCACTTGTGATACTTTTTTTCTTATATGGTTGGAAAAAGGGGGATTATCAGAAATGGCATCCTTGGTTCCATATTGTTGCTCCTATAATTTCTTCAGCTATTTTAATTGTGGCTCATTTATCCTACTCCTGATTAACTTGACAAATACAATATTTATGTGATATAACTTATTTGAACTTAATTAAAACTCAAGATATGAAAAATTTAAATTTAGCCCTCGCACTTCTTTTTCTTGCCATGTTTATATTTGTTTTTGTTGATAGGGAATGGAACTTAGATATCCTCTATCATCATTACACCGGCACAAGGCCTTGGGTTATCAAGGCAAATAAGAAAGCAGACTGGGTCTACAGTGGCTCAATGATTGCCTACATTTTCACTTCAGGATGCAACTTTTATGGAGCATATGTAAACAGAAGCAAGAAAAATCGGCTTAAAGTAAAACAATTTTAAATCCACCGGGGCAGAGAATTATTCGCCTTACGGTGGATTTTCTCTTTGTATTAACAAGGGAATCTCGAATATTATAGGTATGGTACAATATGACTCATATGCCAAATGAAAGTGATTTACTTGATCTCCTGCTTAAAAATCGTGGTATTTCTATAGAAGGAAGAGAGCGATTTTTGAATCCGAATTACGAAAAGCACCTTTACGACCCATTTCTATTAAAAGATATGGAAAAAGCTTGTGCGCGGATTTTTGATGCTATAGAAAAAAATGAAAAAATTGTTATCTATAGTGATTATGACTGCGACGGCATACCAGCAGCAGTCATCATGCATGATTTTTTTACTAAGATAGATTACAAAAATTTTTCAATTTATATACCTCATCGTCATGAAGAGGGATATGGATTGCATACTGATGCAATTGAAAATTTCATTAAAGAGAATGTGACACTTTTAATTACATTCGATCTTGGAATTACGGCTGTCGATGAAGTTGCTTTTGCTCAAAAAAATGGAATGGATGTAATCATCACTGATCACCATTTACCACGCCGTAGCGGTAGCGAAGGCGGGGCCGTTTCTGATATTCTTCCCCCTGCCTTTGCCATCATTAACCCCAAACAAGACGGCTGCCAATACCCCGACAAAATGCTCTGCGGAGCAGGGCTAGCATTTAAGCTCGTAAGCGCCTTAATTCAAAAATATGGCGCATATTGGGAAGAAAAATACTCAACAGCTGCTGCAACCCCTAGTCTCACTAAAGGCTGGGAAAAATGGCTGCTTGATATGGCCGGTCTTGCAACGCTTGCTGATCAAGTTCCACTTCTTGATGAGAATCGAGTATTAGCCTATTACGGATTGAAAGTACTCCAACGTGCTCGCAGACCTGGACTTCTCGAACTTTTTCGAAAAGCCGGAGTCGATATCTCAAAATTAAATGAAGAAGATGTGACCTTTACGCTTGCTCCACGACTCAATGCTGCATCTCGAATGGGAACACCGCGCCATGCCTTCGAAGTCCTATCAACAACAGATGAAGTTGCCGCGAAAAATATTGCTGACCATTTAGCTAAAATTAACGACGAACGTAAATCCCTTGTTGCTCAGATTATGAAGGAAGTAAAAAAGAATCTAACTAAACGCCAAAGCGATGAACCAAAACCGGTGATTGTTATTGGTAATCCTTCATGGCGTGTTGGCATTCTTGGTCTTGTGGCTGCCAAAGTGGTGGAAGAATATAAATGCCCAGCCTTTGTCTGGGGCGCAGAAGGCAGCGATACCATTCGCGGATCTGCTCGTGGGTGGGGGAATGTAAATCTAGTTTCCATGATGAGTGCCTTACCTCCCAATAGTTTACTTGAATTTGGTGGACATAAAGGTGCGGGCGGATTTTCTGTCTCCCATGAAGAAGTTCATTTCCTCGAGGAACGACTTCTGTCAGTTTTTGAAAATTCGAAAGAGCCTGAACAAGAAAATGAAGACGTTCTTCAAGACCAATCAATCGAAGCAACGATTACTCTCAATGATGTTACCCCAAGCAACTATACCGTCATAGAAAAACTTGCGCCCTACGGCATGAATAATCCAAAACCAGTATTTAAATTTGAAAATATTCCTATTGTTATGATTAAAGAATTTGGTAAAGATAAAAACCATCTCGAACTTATATTTCGGGATACTCGTCGTCGACCAGTGAAAGCAGTTGCTTTTTTTAAGACCCGAGATAGTTTCGCCAAACCACTTGCAGAGCAAATGCAAATAACACTTCTTGCCACCTTTGAAAAAAGTACTTTCGCTGGTCGTACAGAGCTTCGTTTGCGAATTGTTGATATACTATAAATTACATGAATAAAAGCATTGAAATCTATACTGATGGATCGTCGTTAGGGAATCCGGGGCCCGGTGGATGGGGCGTAGTCGTTACTCTTAGTGATAAGGTTATTGCCGAACTTGGTGGATGTGAAAAAGTAACCACCAATAATCGGATGGAACTTACCGCCGTTATCGAAGCTCTCAAATATTCCACCAGGCAAGACCTAGCACAAAATATGGTAATCCATGCTGATTCAGCATATGTGCTTGGTGGAGTAACAACGTGGATTCATGGATGGGAAAAAAACGGCTGGAGAACATCAAATAAAAAAGAAGTCTTGAATCAAGATTTGTGGAAAGAGCTAATTGCCCTTGTGCGAGAATTCAAAGGCACACTTTCATGGCAAAAAGTTAAAGGTCACGCTGGTCATCTTCACAATGAACGCGCTGACGAAATTGCTACCACCTGCGCAAAAGATCAAGCTTCTCTTTAGGATTCCTTTAGGTATTGCATGTTAGCCTTTTTGAATGTGGATTACAAAAAGAGAGAAGCTAATTTTGCTACTGTGTATAGGTGTCGCAGTGGTACGGTATTTCTTTTTCTTACCCAAACCGCCTGATTTTCAAAACGTTATTAATAAAAAAGTGACCCTAATTGGTATGGTCGTAAATCCGCCCGATGTCCGACTTACGAATCAGCGAATTACCCTTGCTCCTCTTGGTCAACAAACTAATATACTAGTCATAACATCGCTTGATAATGAACTTTCGTATGGCGACAAAATTAAAGTAACAGGAATCCTTGAAACGCCTGAAAACTTTTTGACTACAGCTGGGAAAGAATTTAATTACGAACAATATTTAGCAAATCAAAATATTTATTTTATTATCAGGAATTCCGATATTAAAGTACTTTCTCACAGCAATGGGAATTTTATAAAATCGTATTTATATAAATTAGACGATGCTTTCACAAAAAATATTGAAAAGGTGATCAATCCCCCCGAAAGTGACCTGGCGGTAGGACTCGTTCTTGGTGCTCGTGGGGGATTTGACGCTGATATGCGCAATCGATTTGTTACAACAGGAACTATTCATATTGTGGCTCTGTCAGGCTACAACGTAACTATTGTAGCTGAAGGTGTTATGAAAATATTTGAACTCATATTCTCCCAAGCTATTTCAATCATTTTTGGTTTTATTGTGATTATTTTATTTATTATCATGACGGGTGCCTCAGGAACTGCTATTCGTGCTGGTATTATGACCTCGCTTGCGCTTCTTGGTAAAATGACGGGTCGAAAATATGATGTGGGTCGAGCTTTGGTAATTGCTGCACTTCTCATGATTACATTTGATCCTCGAGTAATTACAGATATCTCTTTTCAACTTTCATTTCTTGCTACATTCGGAGTTTTATTTGTTACTCCAAAAGTGATGAGATGGTTTTGGTTTATACCTTTGCGATTTAACTTACGAGATACTGTAGCAACGACCGTAGCCGCTACACTTACTGTTTTACCCATTCTTTTATATTCAACCGGAGTTCTTTCGCTTGTGTCGCTTCCGGCAAATTTTCTTATTCTGCCGTTCATTCCAATAACTATGTTTTTTATTTTTATTACTAGTATGCTTGGTTTTATTTCAACAAACCTTATGATACCCTTTGCTTTTATTTCCCATCTGATGCTTTCTTATATTCTTTTTATTATTGATTTTTTTGCTCGATTACCATTTTCTAGTGTCACCATCCGTTCATTTCCCCTATTATTTACCGTTACTTTATATGGATTGCTTCTATGGTGGGTATTTCGAAAAAGCCTTGACACTCAAGATAATTAGAGTACCATTTGAGGTGAGATGAATGGTAGGCAATAGCACAAGGGGTAATAACCGCCCTGCGATTACTAGGCTTGATCGCTAATTGCGTTCTTTTTTAATGGCCCCCTTTGGGTTTTCATAAATTGAGGTTTATGATTGGTTTGTGATAGCCCGGGACATTTTTATATTGTACCCGGGCTTCTTTTATTTACTGTGCCTTTTTATAGTTCTCTTCGATTACTTCCCAGTTTAGGTTTGCGAAAAATGCCTCAATATATTTTTTCTTTTCAGATGTTGGATAGTCATACACATATGCATGTTCCCACATATCAAGCGCAAGAATAGGGGAGAGGCCCGTGAGGTGTCCCAGATGCTGTTCTTCTACCCAGGTTGCGAGAAATAATTTTGTCTGCTTATCATAGTAAAGGATTGCCCATCCCACACCGCGCGTCATCGCAAGTGTTTTAAAATTTTCAATAAACATATCAAATGAACCAACTTGCTTACCAAGATCTTGCTTTAAAGAACTTTCTTCAGGCAATGGTTTTGGTCCGCCTTCGAAACTAGCAAAGTAATATTCATGATTTCTCATACCGTCGAACTCAAAGGCAAATCGGCGCAATATCTCGCTCATTGCGTATGAATTTCCAGCAGCGTCAGCACTATATTCTTTCAGCTTATTGATAATTAAATTTGCATTGGTAACGTATCCTTTGTAAAGCTTTAAATGTTCTTCAATATTTTTGGCGCTAATGCCAGATAGTTCAGGTATCGTAAATGTTTTTAAAGTAAATGTGTCGTTCATAAATTTTTTAATCGTTAGTGGTAATGTCTCATTATACCATGGAACGTTTTCAAAAATATAAGCGATATATTCTTGTTATATTTATTTTTCTTGCTGCTATTGTAGTCTGGTATTTTGTCTATACATATGAACATCGAATATCATATTTAAAAGTAGTATTTCTTGATATTGGCCAAGGCGACTCCATTTATATTGAAGCTCCGAACGGCAAACAAATGCTCGTTGATGGGGGACCTAGTCCGATTGTCTTATCACGATTAGCCAAAGTGATGCCCTGGGGTGATCACTCTATTGATGTTTTGCTTGCGACGCATACTGATGCTGACCATATTGCTGGCTTTAATTCTGTATTAGACCATTATAAAGTAGGTCGTATATTTGAAAATGGAGCAGTTAATACTACGAAGACATATACTGATTTACAAAATAGTATTACCAAACACCATGTTCAAGAAACAATTGCCCGCAAAGGCATGCGAATCATTCTTGATAGTAAGCATAACGTATATTTTGATATTTTATTTCCCGATCGAGATATTTCAAATTTTGATTCTAATGATGGCTCAATTGTAGGGAAACTTACCTACGGCAATGAATCATTTATGCTAACAGGTGATGCAACGATTTATACTGAAAATCTCATTATGCAAACAGAAAGCGCCGATATGCTCCATTCTCAAGTTTTAAAGTTAGGTCATCATGGCTCAAAATATTCTTCAAGCGAACTATGGCTTGAAAATGTTCATCCTGATGTCGCAATTGTTTCAGCTGGGGTTAATAATCGTTATGGACACCCAAATCCAGAAACACTTGGGCAATTAGCGGATCTTCGTATTCCATATATAGCAACCTTAGGGAAGGGCAGTATTGTGTTTAAAACCGATGGAATAACGCTTTCTGAATCTCAGCTTAAAAACTAAAATCCCACTATTCTTTAATGATTCCGGCTTTTTTGAGAACTGCGTAAGCGCCGTATTTGTTGATTGTCTTGATTGCTTGAGTAGACATTGTCAGAGGGTAGTATTTCTTAAGCTCAGGTACATAAATTCTTTTCTTTTGGAGGTTTGGATATTTTCGAACCATACCCGTTGGGTTAAATTTAGTAGCACGAACTACGTTGGAGTAGCCGCCAGCTATTTTTGAGCCCTTTTTAGTTATTGCGCAGACTTTTGCCATAGATGGGACTATGCTATCATGAAAGATACTTATATGCAAGTACAAGTTATCGACGGAATATTTTATATAATCGTGCTTATTATGTCTGTGGTTGTCCATGAATTTTGTCATGGGTATGCAGCATATCTTCAAGGGGACAATACGGCTCGGGACCAAAATAGACTAACCCTCAATCCGCTTAAGCATTTAGACCCTTTTGGGTCAGTAATCTTACCTGCGCTTTTGCTTTTAATGCATACAGATTTTTTGATTGGGTGGGCGCGTCCGGTACCATATAATCCCAACAACCTACGCAATAAAAAAACAGGAACTATTTGGGTAGCCATTGCAGGGATATTAGCTAATATTTTATTGGCTGTAATTTTTGGTTTATTGATTCGTTTCGGAACCGTTTTCGGCTTGCCACCGTATACGAATGACCCTACTTTAATTAATCCATTTTATAAAATTGCGATCATTATTGTTATTGTTAATCTTGTGTTAGCAATTTTTAACTTAGTACCAATTCCACCACTTGATGGATCAAAGGTTCTTTTTGCTCTTTTGCCGGCTCGCCTTCGTTCTATTGAGAATTTCCTTGAACGATGGGGTATATTTGTTTTACTCCTATTTATCCTGACTTTATGGAAATTTATTGCTCCTTTGGTCAGCATTGCCTTCTCTTTTTTGACCGGTTTACAGTATTAAGGGGTACCCCCGCGAAGCTCAAAGGAGAGCGAAGTGGGGGCTTGCATTTTTAACCTTGATATAGTAAAGTACTGGCACTAGTCGTTTCGGCTAATTTTTTTTACAAATGCCAACAATTAACCAATTGGTTCGCAAGAGCCGCAAAATTACAAAGCGTAAATCAAAAGCAGTAGCCCTTGCTCGTGGTTTTAACTCAATTAAAAATAAGCCAGTATTCTATCCGGCTCCTTTTAAGCGTGGCGTTTGCACAAAAGTTTCTACTACTACTCCAAAAAAGCCTAACTCTGCTCTCCGAAAAATTGCTCGTGTTCGTCTAACTAATGGAATGGAAGTGACTGCCTATATTCCCGGTGAAGGTCACAACTTGCAAGAACACTCTGTGGTGATGATTCGAGGAGGTCGTGTGAAAGACTTGATCGGAGTACGATACCACATTGTTCGAGGACGACTTGATGCAACTGGTGTTGATAAACGAAGACAATCACGAAGTCTCTATGGTGCGAAAACTCCTAAGAAAGAAGGAGCAAAGAAATAATAAAATTTTATGCGACGAAAGATCAAAAATCGAAATATTGTAGAAGCTGATATTGTTTATAATTCTCAAAAATTAGGGAAGTTTATCAATAACATCATGATACATGGCAAAAAAGAAACTGCTCGAAAAGCTGTGTATATGGCTTTTGATATTATCAAAGAAAAAACTGGTAATCCAAACCCACTAGAGGTTTTTGATACTGCTATTAAAAATGCAGGTCCAATGGTAGAAGTTCGCTCACGCCGTATCGGGGGAGCAAACTACCAGGTTCCTCGTGAAGTTCGCCCTGAACGCCGTACAGCTCTTGCAATGCGCTGGATTATCGGTGCTGCTCGAGGTAAAAAAGGTGCTCCTATCCATGTAAAACTTGCCGAAGAATTAATCTTGGCTTCTAAAAACGAAGGTATTGCTGTTAAGAAACGCGATGATACTCACAAGATGGCCGAATCAAACAAAGCCTTCGCTCACTTCGCTTGGTAAAACACATTTAATACTCAAAAACAAAAAACTCCCAAAGGGAGTTTTTTGTTTTACATATGCCTATTTTTTGTGTAGTATGTAAAACAACTAAAAGAAAGGGGGTTTAATTTAAAATGCCTGAAGATAATAACAAATTGTTTTTTCAATGGTTTACTGAAAAGGTAGAACAAGATTCTAGTTATAAGGGGATATTATCCCTATTAAAAAATAAAAGGGATCATGCTTCGCTCAGACTAACTCTTCGCACTAATCTTTCGAGTCACATTATAAATTTTAATGTCGGAAGGGATGCGAACGCGAAGCTTGAGTGCAATGACACTGTCACTTTTACTCAGCTGCTTGTTCAACATTTAGCAAACCATTTTTGCCCGGAGGAAGTCGTACAAGACTAAAATGCCGGGTAATTGCCAAAAAAAGCCTGCCGATTTAAAGCGGGCTTTTTATTTGCAAAATCTGGGTATTTGTTGTATATTCTAGGCACACAAGACCTTAGGGGCTTTTTATTTTTATCATTAAATTAATATATGGAACGAGATTATCCTTTAGAAAAAGTTAGAAATATTGGAATTATTGCCCACATTGATGCGGGTAAGACAACCACAACAGAACGTGTGCTCTTTTATACGGGGGTGTCACACAAGATCGGTGAAGTGCACGATGGTGAAACGACAACCGACTGGATGGAACAAGAACGTGAACGCGGTATTACGATTACTTCAGCCGCAGTAACGTGTTTCTGGACACCTACGTACGCAAGCCCAACTGATAAAGCAAAGAAGCACCGCTTTAATATCATCGATACTCCTGGGCACATCGACTTTACGGTAGAAGTGAAGCGATCTCTCCGCGTGCTCGACGGTGCTGTTGTTGTATTTGACGGTGTTGCAGGTGTTGAACCACAATCTGAAACTAACTGGCGTTATGCTGACGAGGCCAACGTTCCTCGAATTTGTTTTATCAACAAACTTGATCGTACTGGTGCCTCATTTGAACACTCATATAAAACAATTCATGAGCGTCTGACAAAAAAAGCGATCCGCATGCAAATTCCAATTGGTCTTGAAGATCAACATGAAGGAGTTATTGATCTTCTAAAAATGAAGGCATATTACTTCGAAGGGGAGATGGGTAATAAAGTTATTGAAAAAGAAATACCTGAAAATCTTAAAGCTGATGCAGAAAAATATCATGCAGAATTGATTGAGAAAATTGTTGAACAAGATGAAGCAATCATGAACGATTACTTCGAAGGTAAAATTCCAGACGTAGAAACACTCAAAAAGCTTATGCGTAAGGCAGTCATTGCCAACGAAGTCTTTCCCGTCTTTGCTGGTTCAGCATTGAAAAATAAAGGCGTGCAGCTTGTACTTGATGCTGTTGTTGATTACCTGCCAAGTCCATTAGATATTCCTCCAATCGGCGGAATTGATCCAAATACTGATGAACCTGCTATTCGAAAAGCTTCTGACAGCGAACCTTTCTCAGCCCTTGCCTTTAAAGTCGCGACCGATCCATTCGTTGGACAAATTATTTTCTTCCGTGTTTACTCCGGAACTGTTTCAGCAGGAAGTTATATTTACAATCCTCGTACTCGAAACAAAGAGCGTATTGGACGTATCCTTCGAATGCACGCTAACGAACGAGAAGAAGTGAAAAAAGTTTTTGCAGGAGAAATTGCTGCAGCAGTTGGACTTAAAGATACTATTACCTCAGATACGATGTGTGATGAAGAACACCCAATTGAGCTCTACCGTATTGTATTCCCCGAGCCGGTGATTAGTCTTCGTGTCGAACCAAAAACAAAAGCTGACCAAGAGAAAATGGGTATGGCCCTCAATCGTCTTGCTCAAGAAGATCCAACATTCAAAGTTTCAACTGATGCTGAAACAAACGAAACAATCATTGCCGGAATGGGAGAACTTCATTTGGAAATTATTGTTGACCGTATGAAGCGTGAATTTTCCGTTGAAACAAACGTAGGTAAGCCTCAAGTTGCTTACCGTGAGACCATCACTGGAAATGCTGAAACAGAAGGTAAATACATTAAACAATCAGGAGGTCGTGGTAACTATGGTCACGTTAAGATTAAAGTTAAACCAATGGATATGACTGTTGACCCTGAAGATCTTCCTCGAAATGTAAAACGTGAAAAAGGATTTGAATTTATCAATACCATTAAAGGAGGAGCAATCCCACAAGAATATATTCCTGCCTGTGAAAAAGGATTCAAGGAAGGTCTTGATCGTGGAGTTTTAGCTGGATTCAAATTGGAAAATGTTTCAGTTGAATTATGGGACGGAAGTTACCACGATGTTGACTCAAACGAAATGGCGTTCAAGATTGCTGCTTCAATGGCAGTTCAAGATGCATGTAAAATGGCAAAGCCAGTAATCCTTGAACCGATGATGAAAGTTGAAGTTGTTACTCCTGATAAATTCATGGGAGATGTGACGGGATCACTTTCTTCAAAGCGTGGACTTATCGAAGGAATGGAAGCTCGGGGAATGAACCAAGCTGTTAAAGCGGTTGTGCCACTTTCAGAAATGTTCGGTTACATGACAACGCTTCGTTCAATGACTGAAGGTCGCGCAGGATTCACTATGGAATTCCTCCGCTACGATATCGTTCCGCAAAATGTTGCAAATACGATTATCGAATCTCGAAAATAATCTATTTGACTTGAGAGTAGATATTTTATAAACTATAAAAGTAAATGGCCTATCTTGGCTCGGTTTGCTCAAAGCAAATCAGAAAATAAAAAAAGCGATCAGACCATGTCTTTGATCGCTTTTTTTATTTCTAAATAGGAAACTGTATTAAGAGTACCAAGTTTATCTATTAATCTTCGAGTATCGATGAGTCGTAATTGAGAGATAATCCCTTTGCGTAAAATACCATCGCCAAGATCACAGGGAAGATAATACTTTCCTAATTTATCTTTTGAAGTCAGGGGAATAGCAAGCACAGCATATTTGTTAAATTTTTTTACAATAAGAAATGGTCTCCGAAAATCAGGACCTTTTCCATCTTGTTCAAAACCAATATTGAGCCCACATGCACACCACCATACTTCTTTTTCGCGAAAGAATAAAGATTCAATTGAATGTGTGTTGTTTATTTGCTTTTTAATTTTGTTCCATGTGTCAAAATCTTTATTCATTATCTAAAATTATAGAACTCCCAAGTTAAACAAATCCTAATAGACCCAAAAGTTGATTCTTTCAAAACCAGCCAAAAAGTGGTATAGTTCGTATATATCAGTTAATTTTTCCTCATATTATGGATAAAAAAGGAAATACAAGCGTAATAGTTTCTTTTGTCGTCGTCGTGATTGTTATTGCTCTCGTTGTTTATTTATTGATGCATAAACCACAACAAGTAAACCCCTTAGACGGTATTACAACCAATCCTACAGTGCAGGAGACTCCAAATAGCACCGATACAACTACACAACAACCTACTTCACAAGAGCAATCATCTACGCCATCACAAGCCATGGATACAAATACAAGACTTTTACCAAATTTCACTCCCGTCGCTCATGTCGATAGTTTAGAAAAGATTGATACTGTTGTTGGCACCGGCCAAGAAGTTAAATCAGGAGATACTGTCAGTGTTCAATATACTGGAGCAGTTGCTGCGACCGGAGTTATATTCCAAAGCTCAAAAGATTTTGGTAGCTCACCAGTTACATTCGCGCTTTCAAATGTTATTAAAGGTTGGACAGACGGTATTCCTGGCATGAAAGTTGGGGGAACTCGTCGACTTATTATTCCAGCAGCCGAAGCTTATGGCGCAACACCACCACCTAATTCAGGCATACCAGCGAATGCTGATCTTGTATTTGATGTTGAGCTTGTTGCTATCAAATAAGTAATCGTTAACCAATCTATATGCCAAATATCGTTTCATCATCTGCAAAGAAGTTTCAGAACCTCAGCTTAACTAAGCGCATTTTAAGCATAATTGGCGTGCTCCTTGTTGTATTCATTGGATACAAGATATTTCACCCAAAAACACCTACCTATCAATTTGTTACCGTTACCCAAGGTCCTATTACAGAAACAGTATCAGTAACCGGTAATACTACTCCCATCTCTAACGTAGCCCTCGGTTTTGGCAATAGTGGAACAATTGCTCATGTCTATGCTTCCGTAGGCGACAATGTCAGCCAAGGCCAAGTTCTTGCTGTTTTAAACACTGCTGATCTTCAAGCTCAAATTAAACAAGCCCAAGCAGGAGTTGATGCTCAGGAAGCGCAACTTCAAGGTCTTCAGGCCGGTGCTCAACCTGCTGATATTGCAGCATCACAAGCATCGCTTGCAAAAGCTCAACAAGACTTGGCTAATATGTATGGTACGATTATTGATACTTCCTCTGATAGTTACACAAAAGCAAATGATGCTACTCGGGTTCAACTTGATCAATTCTTCACAAATGCGGAAACCACTAACCCCCAACTTACCTATGTAACTTCGTCCCAATCCCAAATTGCTGCTCAAACCGCTCGTCAGGCAGCTTCAAAGGCGTTAAATACATGGCAAGCTGAAATAGCCTCCACCGGTAAGTCAAATGATAATCTTGATACGCTGCTTACTGATAGCAGCACGTATCTTACGACTATTCGCCAATTACTCGACACTGTATCTCTAACACTTCAATACACGCCAAATCTTAGCGCAAGCACGCTTGCAACCTATAAGGCAAATGTCACTGAAGCTTTAAATGAAGTTAATCTTGCTTCTGAAAATATTGATACACTTTCTCATAATATCGCTTCACAGAAACTCACTGTTGCTCAACTAGGCGCACAACTTGATCTTAAAAAAGCTGGCTCTACCACTCAAGATATCCAAGCTCAACAAGCTCAGGTAGAAAGCGCTCAAGCAGGAGTTCAAAGTATTCAAGCAAAACTCGATAATTCAGAAATTATTGCTCCTATTGGTGGAGTTATTACCCAATTTGATGCAAAAGTTGGGCAATTTGCTTCTCCAGGAACAACTCTTGTTTCAATCATTTCCAATAATTCATTTGAAGTTGACGCTCTTGTTTCTGAGACTGATATTGGTAAAGTTGCTCTTCACAATAAAGTAAGTATGACCCTCGATGCTTTTCCTGGAGAAACATTTACCGGAAGTGTATTTTACATTGATCCTGCTCAGACAACTACAAATGGAGTTGTAGGGTATAAAATAAAAGTTGCTTTCGACAAGCCAGATCCACGTCTTAAGAGTGGTTTAACAGCAAACCTTGATATAGCAACCCGACATAAAGACAATGTGCTTATTTTGCCACAATATGCAATCTTACAAAATGACCAAGGCACCTATGTTGAAGTTCTTGAAAACAAAGTAGTTACTAATGTTCCTGTTACCTTGGGTCTCCAAGATGAGAATGGGAATGTTGAAATAGTTACAGGTGTAACCGCTGGTGAACAAGTACTCAACATTGGGCTTAAGCAATAATGATAGAGCTACGTGATCTCAAAAAAGAATATATCGAACAGGAAACTTCCACACTTGCATTGCAGGGAGTAACTTTCTCAATTAAGAAAGGGGAATTCGTTTCAATCATGGGTCCTTCTGGTTCTGGTAAATCAACACTCCTTCATATTTTAAGTTTTCTTGATCGTCCCACAGGAGGCGAGTACACGTTTCTTGGAAAAAGTATTGATGAAATGGATGATCACGAGCTTGCTCATGTCCGCAATAAAGCCATGGGATTCGTCTTCCAGTCTTTCAACCTTCTCTCTCGGTTGACTGTCTATGATAATGTTGAAATTCCTCTTTTATATTCTGATCTTCCTGCTAACGAACGAGCACGTCACATTACTGAAGCGGTGAGATCAGTCGGTCTTGAAGAAAAATTACACACAGAAGCAGGGCGCCTTTCAGGTGGACAAAAACAACGTGTTGCCATTGCTCGAGCGCTTGTTGCTGATCCTGATGTTATTTTTGCTGATGAGCCGACGGGAAATCTTGATTCGAAATCGGGATTACAAGTTATGGAAATTTTGGATGGATTACACAAAAAAGGTCGGACGATCATTTTAGTCACGCACGAAACTCAAACAGCAGAATTTGCTAATCGAATTATTTTTATTCGTGATGGAGTAGTAGAAAGTGATAAACCGGTCGAAAAACATGGACCCGTTAAAACTCTAAAATAATATGCTTTTTAAAGACGCTTTTAAAACCGCAACAAGATCGCTTACTCACAGCAAAACCAGAACTGCCCTCACAATGCTCGGTATCATTATTGGTATTGCCTCGGTTATTGTGCTTATGTCTATTGGTCAATCTGCGCAGAATTTAATCCTCGGGCAAGTTCAAAGTATTGGCTCTAATTTGATTATTGTAGAACCAGGAGCCCCAAGCAACGGTAAGTTTTCTTCCCCAGCTTCTGCTCAAGGGATTGTTATTACCAGTCTTAAACAACAAGATGTTGATTCTCTTGAACGCGAGCCATCAATTGATTTTGCGGTGCCAGAAGTTCGAGGCCAAGATCAAATTGTGTATGGAAGCAATAACGCAACGGTAGGGTATACAGGCAGCACTGCGGACTTTTTCACTGTCAGTAATTTAGCGAAAGTTTCAAGTGGAAGTACTTTTTCAAAAAGTGATGTTGATTCAGCTAAACACGTCGTTGTTATTGGCCCAGATTTAGCTATAACTCTCTTTGGTCCAAACGTTACCCCTGTTGGTAAAACCGTTAGATTAAAAAATATTTCTTTCCAAGTGGTGGGAGTATTAGCTAAAGGAGGAACAGGCGCGTTCGGTGTCGATATTGGTAATCTTGTTGTAGTGCCCATTACCGTAGCTCAAACAGAATTGCTGGGGAATAATTATTTTGGCGTAATTATTATTCAAGCAAATCCTTCTTACGATATCGACTTTGTAAAATCACGCGTATCATTTGTTCTTGAGCATAATCACGGCATTACCAATTCTAATAAGGATGACTTCACTATTCAAACTCAAGCTGATATTCTTTCACTTCTCGGCAATATTACTTCCATTCTCACGCTTTTCCTGGCAGCAATTGCTTCTATCTCACTTGTCGTAGGAGGTATTGGAATCATGAATATCATGCTTGTAGCTGTGACCGAACGGACTCGAGAGATTGGATTACGTAAAGCAGTTGGCGCAACCGATAAAGATATCCTGCAGCAATTTCTCATTGAATCAATTATGCTGACCTTAATCGGCGGAATTATTGGTATTTTAGCTGGGGCATTTGTTGTTGGCCTGGTGTATTTTATTGTCACTCATGTTTCAACACTTGCGTGGACATTTGCTTTTCCACTTTCAGCCGTTATTTTAGGCGTTGGAGTTTCAACCTTTGCTGGT
>Ga0068856_100003081_pt1 | contig 17023 bp, 20 predicted proteins | sample KBSCornC62_FD_66595 | JGI IMG/M metagenome (GOLD analysis project Ga0068856, IMG submission 66595) | Corn rhizosphere microbial communities from Kellogg Biological Station, Michigan, USA - KBS Corn C6-2 | ecosystem: Host-associated > Plants > Roots > Rhizosphere > Soil ...
CTCAAGCTCGGGCCGCCCGGCCAGCCCGAGCCGCCCGCGGCCATGCCCGCGCCGGCCGCTGCCGAACCGGCGCTGGGCGCCGAGCCGGCCGCGTCCGAGCAGCTCGGCTTGTTCTGAGTTGCTATGCCGCGGCCTTCACGGCCGGCCGGCGCGCCAGTGCCGCCACGTAGGCGACGGCCGCGCCGATCAGCTGTACCAGCAACACCACGGTCGCAAACGAGGCGGGGTGCTTTGAGGCGTGCAATAACAGCACCGGCTCGATCGCGGCCACCAGGCCGATCGCCGGCAGGAACCAGATCCGCCTCAGCGCCAGCATGTACTGCACGGCCAGGTAGGTCGCGGCCAGCACCGTGAAGGCGGCGCCGAGCGGCAGCAGTGAGCTCGAAGCGATCGCCTTCTTCTTGCCGAACACGGTGGCCAGCAGCACGTGCGCGCCGAACGCGTAGATCAGCATGCACGGGATCGCGCAGGCCAGCACCAGGGCCACCGTCTTCAGCAGCACCGGGCGGGTGTCCTTGCCGCGCGCACGCAGACGCGAGGTCTCGGGCACCAGGTAGAAGCCCGCGCCCATCGCCACCCAGATCAGAACCTTGGCGGCGACTGCGGCGACCGCGTACGAGCTGGCGACCCTGTCGCTGAAGCGGTGTTTGGCGGTGATCAGATCAATGTTCTGAAGCAGCTGGATGATCGCCAGGGCGGTGATCGGCACCGCCGCCGCCCGCACATGCCGGCCGAGGCCGATCACGCCCGAGCCAGCGTTGGAGACCCGCCAGCGCCGATAGCTCGGGCCGGCGACCCGTTTGTAGATCTCGTGCGCGCAGTACGCGGACATCGCGAGGTAGGCGACCAGCGAACCCAGGTATGCCCCGGCGACGCCGAGCCCAGCCACCGCGAGGATCGTGCCCGCGATCAAGCGCACCGTCTGCTCACCGATCAGGCTGAGGCCCACGACCTTGTAATCGCCGGTTCCCTGCAGCGCGCCGCGCAGCACGCAGAGCGCCAGGTACACACAGGCGGTGGGGACTCCTGCCGCTGCCGCCCAGCCCCGCCGCGGCACGCCCACCGCGTCGGCGATCGGCTGGCGCGCGAGGATCGAGACGATCGTCGCGACGACCGTGAAGAGCGCGAGCGCACGTGCCCAGCGCTCCAGCGTGGCGAGCAGCTGCTCCTCGGTGCCGAGATGGCCAAGGACACCCTCACGTGCGGTGGCGACCTGGATCGCCTGGCCGACGACCGTGAGGATGATCAGATAGCTCAGCAGTGCGGCGAGTGCGCCGTAGTCGCTCAGCAGCCTGGCGAAGACCACCGACAGGATCAGGGCGATGATGTTGTTCGCGATCATCGCGCCGGCGAGGCCCGCGGCCTTGCTCGTATCTGAGTCGCGAAGGCGCTCGGTGAGCCCGGAGATCCGCGCGTTCATTTCGCGCCTGCACGGTAGCGCCTCATGGACGTTCGCGAAAAACCGTGCAAAATGCGAGGTAATCCGTCTGGGCGGTGTGATATGGCGCGTTCATCTACATTTTCGTGGCCCGTGAAGTCATCAAGGATTGCCGCCGCCATAGCTTCGGTCGGGGTCTCGCTCGCCATGCCCGCTGGGGCGGTGGCCGCCGGATCGACGACCACCTCCGCCTCGCAGATCACGCCGACGGCCCCGTCGCGCCTTACCTCGGCGGCTCCGACCAGCGCGACGCCGCGCGGCTCTCTTCCCAACACCGGTTATGACCTGCTGCCCGAGACCGTCCTCGGGCTGGTGCTCGTGGGTGCGGGAGTGGGGCTGCGGCTCCGTCGCGCGCGCGGCTGAGGCTCATAGACTCGGTCTGAGTGGTCAGCGAACCAGTCAGGCACCAGACGCGATCCGCCGCTGAGACCGAGCAGCTCGGCGCCGAGCTCGCTCGCGCGCTCGCGCCTGGCGACGTGGTGCTCGTCGCCGGAGAGCTGGGTTCCGGTAAGACGACGCTCGTGCGTGGGGCAGCCAGGGCGCTCGGCGTAACCGCGCCGGTGACCAGCCCCACCTTCACGATCGGGCAGCGTTACCCCGCGGCCGCGCCGGTCGCGTTCGTCTCCCACGTCGACCTGTACCGGCTGGGGTCGCTGCGCGACGAGGATCCGGACCTGCTCGCCGATTACATCGGCGCTGACACGATCACGTTCGTCGAGTGGCCGGACGCGGGCGTGCGCGAGATCGCGGAGCTGGGACGGGTCGTGTGCCGGATCACGCTTACGCACACCGGCGGTGACAGCCGCGCGGTCGAGTTCGACGAGGCAGCGTGAGGGTCCTCGCCCTCGACACGGCGACCGCGCGGACCGCGGTGGCGCTGCGCGACCTCGACGACGCGGCCAACGTCTGTCTGCGCTCAAGCGTCGATCTGACCGCTGCCGATGACCCGCCCGCGGGCGGCCGCCCCGGTCACGCTCAGCGCCTGCTCGCCCTGATCCATGAGCTGCTCGAGCAGTCGGATGCCGGCTGGGAGGCCGTCGACCGGATCGCGGTGGGGGTGGGACCGGGCACGTTCACCGGGCTGCGCATCGGCATCGCCACCGCGCAGGCACTTGCGACCGCGCGGGCGCTTCCCCTGGTGGGTGTCTCGACGCTGCGCTCGCTGGCGCTCGCTGCCCACGACCGCGACCCGGAGCGCCCGACGCTTGCGGTGATCGACGCGCGCCGTGGTGAGGCGTTCGTGGCCGGCTGGGCCGCGGGCGACGATCCGCTTGCGGCGACGCCGGCGCTGGCGCCATGTGTGCTTGCGCCCGCGGAGCTGGGTGAGCTCGCCGCGCAGTCCGACGTTCGCGGAGCCATCGCGGTCGGCGACGGCGCCGTGAAGTTCCGCGAGGTCCTCGAGCGGGCAGGAGCCCATGTGCCAGCTGACGACGCGCCCTTGCACCGCGTATCGGCGCGCGAACACTGCCGGCTCGCCGCCCTGCAGGCGCCATCCACGGACGGCCGGGTGGAACCCGCGTACCTGAGACTCCCCGACGCCGAGATCGCCCGAGCATGAGCGCCGCTGAGAGCGCCCGCAGCGGCGGGCTCACGGTCAGGGCGATCGGCTTCAGCGACCTGCCCCAGGTGATCGCGATCGAACGCCGCTCGTTTCCGAGCCCCTGGTCGCTGGCGATGTTCGTGCTGGAGCTGTCAAAGCCCTCGAGCATCTCGCTGGCCGCGATCCAGGCCGGTCGCATCGTCGGCTACGTGATCTGCGCACGCTACGACGAGGCCTTCCACGTGATGGACATCGCCGTCGATCCGGAGCACCGCCGCGCCGGCGTAGCCAGCGCGCTGCTCGAGGGGATGATCGAGCGCGCCGGCGAGGACGCGAACTACACGCTCGAGGTGCGCGTCTCCAACGCCGGCGCGATCGCCCTGTACGAGCGCTACGGCTTCCACGGCGTCGGACGGCGCCCACGCTATTACGCCGACAACGGTGAGGACGCGATCATCATGTGGCGCGCGATCGGAACCCCGTGGGAGCCGTGATGGCGGCCGGGCACGCATCCGCGGGTGAGCGCCTGATCCTCGCGCTCGAAACCAGCTGCGATGACACCTGCGCAGCGCTGATCACGCCGGACGGTGAGATCCGCGCCAACGTGATCTCCTCTCAAATGCTGCACGATCTCTACGGCGGTGTCGTGCCGGAGATCGCCGGCCGCCAGCATCTGACGCTGCTGCCGCCCGTGATCGAGGAGGCGCTCCGGACCGCGGGCGCGACCCTGGATGACGTCGGGCTGATCGCCGCCACGCGCGGTCCGGGCCTGGTCGCGGCGCTGCTGGTCGGCTTCTGCGCGGGCAAGGCGCTCGCGGCCGCGCGTGAACTGCCGTTCGCCGCGGTCGACCATCTGCACGGACACCTGGCCGCGAGCTTCCTGCAGCCCTCGGGATTCGAGCCGCCGTTCCTGGCGCTGATCGCCAGCGGCGGCCACACGCTGCTCGCGGACGTGCGCGATCACGGGCCCGATCTGCGGCTGCTCGGCCAGACGCTCGACGACGCCGCCGGTGAGGCGTTCGACAAGGGGGCGCGGCTGCTCGGGCTCGGCTATCCGGGCGGCGCGGCGCTCGAACGCCTGGCGGCCGATGGCGACCCGCAGGCATTCGACTTCCCGGCGGCGGCGCGGATGCCGGGCCTCGACTTCTCCTTCGCCGGCCTCAAGACCGCGCTGCTCTACAAGGTCCGCGACCTGGGCGAGCAGGAGGCCGGGCGCCTGCGCGCCGATCTGGCCGCCTCCTACCAGCGGGCGATCGTCGATGCGCTGCTGATCCGGGTCAGGCGAGCGCTCAAGCAGACCGGCGCGACGCGCCTGGCCGTCGGCGGCGGTGTGGCCGCCAACGGTCCGCTGCGTGAGGCGCTGGCGGGACTCGGGGTCGAGCTGGACGTGCCGCCGCGCGCGCTGTGCACTGACAACGCCGCGATGATCGCCAGCGCCGCGCGCCACAGCCCGGTGCTGCGCTTCCCGGACTACCTGGAGCTCGACGTCTACGCGACCGGGGAGAGGCTATGACCGGCCCCGGTCCAGCGGGACCGGGGGCCGGAGCGACGGTCACCATCTATCTGAGGGCTGGCTGCCACCTCTGTGAGGACGCGCTGGCTGTGATCGAGCGCGTGCGGACGCGCGTGCCGTTCGCACTCGAGCAGCGCGACATCGAGTCCGATGATGAGCTGTTCAAGCGTTATCTGGAGCGGATTCCGGTCGTCACGATCGGCGGCGAGGAGGTGTTCGAGCTGTTCGTGGACGAGCAGCAGTTAGAGCGCCGCTTGAGTAGAGTGCACGGCTCATGAGCACCGACGGACAGGAACTCCAGGCGGCCGGGGACAAGCTCGGTCTCGGCGTCGCCGCACGGCTCTCGCGCTACCTGATGGTGCTCACCCAGGCACGCAAGATGGGCAAGGAGACGATCAGCTCGCAGGAGCTCGCCGACTACACGCACGTCAACTCGACGCAGATACGCCGCGACCTGTCCGGCTTTGGAAAGTTCGGCAAGCGCGGGGTGGGCTACAACGTCGACGCGCTGATCGGTGAGATCCGCCAGATCCTGCGCACGTCCGAGCAGCACAACATCGCGCTGTTCGGCGCGGGCCATCTCGGGACGGCGATCGCGGGCTCCGACATCTTCGCCGATCACGGGTTCAACGTCGTCGCGCTGTTCGACACCGATCCTGCCAAGGTCGGCACGCAGGTCGGCAACCTGACGCTTCGTCATTACGACGATATGCGCGACGTGGTGCGTGATGAGCAGGTCGTGGTCGCGGTGCTGGCGCTGCCGTCGAGCGTCGCGCAGGGGGTGGCCGACGACCTGGTCGAGGCCGGCGTCAGGGTCCTCTTCAACTACTCCGAGGCGCTCCTGCAGACGCCGCCGGAAGTGACGGTTCACGCCTCCAGCCCGGCGGTGGACCTGCTGTACGCGCTCTACTTCTACCTGGTTTGAGCGACATCGATCTGGACCGCGGCTATGCCCGCTTCGAGCAGGCGACCGATTTCACGGTCGGCCTCGAGGAGGAGTTCGCGATCCTCGATCCGACTCACCTGGGGCTCACTCAGCGCTTCGAGGAGCTGCGCGACGGCGCTCAGTCTGACGCGTTTCTGACCGATGCGATCGCCGGCGAGCTGATCTCGTCGGAGATCGAGATCCGGTCCGGTCGCGGCGAGAACCTTGCGGCCGCGCAGCTCGCACAGGCCGAGGCCCGCCGCCGGCTGTTCGCTCTGGCGGCCGCGCACAACGTGCTGCTCGGGGCCACCGGCACGCACCCTTGGGCGGACTACCGGGAGCAGCGGATCATCGACACCGAGCACTACCGCCGGGTCGAGGACGGACTGAAGTACGTGGCCTGGCGCAACAACACCTTCTCGGTGCATGCGCACGTCGGGATCCGGGGGGCCGATCGAGCGGTCCGGATCTGCGATCGCCTTCGGCCGGTGCTGCCGCTGCTGCTGGCGATCTCCGCCAACTCACCGTTCCTCGAGGGGCGCGACGCGGGCCTTCACAGCATGCGCTCGCAGATCTTCACCAAGAGCTTCCCGCGCTGTGGCGTGCCCGATGCCTTCGGAAGCTGGCGCAGCTTCGCCGAGTACATCGATTTCCTGGTGCGAACGCGGTCGATCATCGAGTACACGCAGGTGTGGTGGTCGATCCGGCCGCATCTCGAGTTCGGCACCGTCGAGGTGCGCATCTGCGACACGCAGGGGACGGCCGCCGAGGCGGACGCGCTGGCGTCGCTGATCGTCGCGTGCGTGGCGCAGGCCGCTCGCGACCTCGACGAGGGCCACCGCCACGTGGATCTCCCGCCGCGATTGATCGAGGAGAACATGTGGCGAGCGATCCGCTACGGCCTGGACGGCGAGCTGCTCGAGCTCGAGACCGGCGAGGCGTATCCGGCGCGCGCTGCGATCGACCGGCTGCTGGAGTGGACGGCGCCGATGCGGCGGGAGCTGGGACTGCGCGTGGAGCTGCCCGAGGCCAACGGGGCGCAGCGCCAGCGGGCGCTGCTGGCCCAGGGGCTTACGCTGCCCGAGGCCTACGCGGTGACCGTAGAGGCGACGCGTGCGACCTATGCTGGAAGTGCTCAAAGGACAGTGGAGGTGAACTGATGGCGGGGGATATTCCCGATCCAGGGCAGCTCTCAGAGGAGCAGCTGCGTGCGGCCTACGAGCAGGAGATCAAGCGGGTGCGCGTCGAGCACGTGCTGCTCGAGAACGTCGTGACGATGGTGAACCTCGGCATGCGGCGCACGGGCCTGATGCAGGGGACCGAGGACGAGCGCGATCTCGCCCAGGTGCAGCTTGCGATCGAGTCGGTGCGGGCGCTGATGCCCCAGATAGAGCAGATCGCCCCGCAGCAGGTTCAGCCGATCCGCGACGCACTGTCGCAGCTGCAGGTGGCATTCGTGCAGGCCCGTGGTGGGCAGGCCGACGGCCCCCCACAGAGCGCCGGAGAGGATACGACCGCCCCCGCTGGGGCGGGCGAGCAGCCCTCGTCCGGGCCGCAGGAGCCGCAGGGGGACGCGCCGCAGACGGGTGAGCCGGGCCCCGCGCAGCGCAGCGGCCGCCTCTGGGTGCCGGGACAGTGATCGTCGGTACAGTGACGGCATGTTCATCCTGATTGTCGGTTGCGGGCGAGTCGGCTCGGCCGTCGCGAAGAGCGCACTCGACGCGGGGCACGAGGTGTCGGTGATGGATATCGACCCGCTCTCGCACATCCGTCTCGACCGTGACCAGACCTCGACCTGGGAGGATGCGGGCGGCCGTTTCACGGTCGGCACCGCGCTCGAGGTGGACGGTCTGATCGAGGCCGGAATCGAGCAGGCGAACGTCTTCATGGCCGCGACCAGCGGTGACAACACGAATCTGGTGATCTCGCAGATCGCCCAGCGCCGCTTCAACGTGCCGCGGGTGGTCGTGCGCGTCGCCGATCCCGCCCGTGCCGCCTGGTACGCGGAGCAGGGACTCCAGACGATCTGCCCGACACAGGTCGCGATCGAGCAGGCCGAGCAGGTATTGCTCACGCCATAGTGCCCCACTGGGAGCTGATAGCAACATGTACGTGATCATCGCCGGAGCGGGGAAGGTCGGTTGGAACCTCGCGCGCGAGCTCATCGCCAAGGACCGTGAGGTCACTCTGATCGAGTCCAACCACGACCGCTTCCGCGTCGTCGAGCAGGAGCTCGAGCACGCCGTTCAGTACGGCGACGCCAGCGAGCTCTGGGTGCTCGAGCGCGCCGGGATCCAGCGGGCCGACCTGGTGATCGCCGTCACCGGCGACGACGAGGACAACATCCTCATCAGCCAGGTCGCCAAGGAGAAGTACGGCGTGCAGCGGATCGTCGCGCGCGTCAACAATCCGCGGAACCTGACGCATTTCAAGATGCTGAATATCCAGCCCGCCGTGTCGGCCACCGATCTGATCCTGCGCCTGATCGAGCACGAGGTTCCCGAATACGGGCTCGTGCAGCTGCTCGCGCTGGAGGAGGAGCACCTCGAGATCATCGAACTCGAGGTCGTCGAGGGCTCGCTCGCGGTCGGCAAGCAGGTGCAGGAGATCGCGCTGCCCGAGGGGTCGCTGGTCATCTCCGTGCTGCGCGCGGGGCGCGGGTTCGTGCCCAAGCCCGGTGACACCGTCGCCGCCGGGGACCAGGTGCTGCTGATCTTGGATCCGGGCCTGGAGAACCAGATCACCGCGCTGTTCGCCCCCGCCGGCGCCGGCGCCTCAGCCTGAGGACCCGAGCACCGCGCGCAGGGCGGGCTCCAGCTCCGGTTGGCCGAAGCTGAACCCGAGCTCCTGCAGGCGGCGCGGGATCGCCCGCTGCCCGGTCGTGACGATCACCGACATCTCCCCGTAGAGAAGCTTCAGCGCCACCGCCGGGACCGGCAGCACGGCGGGTCGGTGAAGCACGCGCCCGAGCGCCCGGGAGAGCTCGGCGTTGTCCACGGGCCGGGGTGCGGTGGCATTGACCGGGCCGGCGGCATCGGGGTTGTCGAAGCAGAACAGCAGCGCCGCCACCAGGTCGTCGATGTGGATCCAGGGGACGTACTGGCGCCCACCGGCCACAGGCCCGCCGATGCCGGCACGGAAGAACGGCAGCATCTTCGCCAGCGCGCCCCCGCCGCGGGAGAGCACCACCCCGGTGCGGGTGACGACCACACGGCAGATGGGAGCCGCCTCGAGCGCCTCGCGCTCCCAGGCGCCGACGACGCCGGCAAGGAAGTCGCCGCCGGCTGCGGCGCCCTCGTCGATCTCCTCGGAGCCACGGGCTCCGTAGAAACCGGTCGCGGACTGCGACACCAGCACTCGCGGGCGCTCGTGCTCGCCGAGCCCGCGGATGCCGGCGACGAGGTTCCGGGTCGAGAGCACGCGCGAGTCCCGGATCCGCCGCTTCACCTCCGCGTTCCAACGCTGCGACACCGGCTCGCCGAGCACGTGGATGACGCCATCGGCCCCGGCGAGCGCCTCCGCCGGTGGAGGCGAGGCCAGCGGGTCGGGCCACGCGTGCCAGCTGACGCCATCGGGCAGCGAACCGGCGGCGCGGGCCGGATCTCTGGACAGTGCGACCGGCTGATCGCCCCGTTCCAGCAGCTCGCGGCACACGGCGCTGCCGATCATTCCAGTTGCCCCCGTGACGACGATCCGTGACACGTGTGATCAGGGACCCGCGGCTATACTCGCCCGAGCCGATTGCCGGATGGTGTAATTGGCAACACGCCAGGTTCTGGCCCTGGTATTCAAGGTTCGAGTCCTTGTCCGGCAGTTCTCAGCAGAGCCCCGTTGCCACGGGGCTCTGCTGCTTTCGAGGCCTGTTCGTGGATGCGGGGATGGCGGGTCATCAGGGCGATGTGAAGCCCGGCACCGTGGGGCTCACGGCGTTGATCGTGAGACTGCCCCGCTTCGCCCGGAGCGTCAGTGTCAGTCCCTCGTGACCCTGCCTGATGTAGCCGACGCCGGACACCGTGCCCGACCCGGTCACCCGGCCAAGCGTGCCGCTCTGACCGCTGACCGAGAGGTCGTAGCGCCTGCCGACATCCGGCATCGTCGCCGGGTGGGCGCTGATGGTCCCGGTCAGGGTGCCCGTGAGCCGCAGGCAGTGGGATGCCGTTCCGCAGGCCGCACCCACCAGCACCAGGTCGAGGTGGCGCGCCGCGTCGGTTGACTGGGCGACGTGCAACAGGATCGTGACCTCGTCGCGATCGCCGCTGAGGCCGCCGGTGGCCTTGACGATGCGGCCGTGGAAGGTGTCCTTCGGCGGGGTGGAGCCTGCCGTTGCGCCCACGTGGGCGTTTGCCTCTGCCGCCGGCGCGAGATCAGCTGCGGCGCCGGCGAGCGCACCGCCCGCGCACAGCATCGCCGCAGCACAGGCGGCGGTGCGTCGGGTCCGACGTCGGCGGGACGTGCTTGTGCGTTTCAAGTCGGCTCCTCTCCCTGCCCGATTGACAGTCTACGAACCTCGGCCGCGGCCGACGCCGTTCGTCTACTACGTCTAACTTGGGAGGTCCGTCACGGGCGGGCCATCCGCATTTCATGAGCCTCGCCCACTTCCTACTACTGATCGCCGCCGGCTTCGGCGCGGGACTGACGGGCTCGGTCGCCGGGCTGGCCTCGCTGGTCAGCTACCCGGCGCTGCTGGCGTTGGGGCTCACGCCACTGGCGGCGAACGTGACCAACACGCTGGGCCTGCTGAGCAACGGCCCCGGGAGCGCGATCGCTTCCAGAGAGGAGCTGCGCGGGCATGGCCGCCGTCTGGGCACGCTCTCGCTGTGGGCGGGTGCCGGTGGCGCGCTTGGCGCCGGGCTGCTGCTGTGGGGGAGCTCGGCGACCTTCAAGCAGGTGGTGCCATGGCTGATCGCGCTCGGTTCGGTGCTGCTGCTAGCGCGGGACCCGCTGCGATCCTGGCTCGACCGCCGGCAGCTGGTCGAGTCGGCGGCAGCTGCCAGGCGGACGCCGTCCTGGGGGCGGCGCCTACCGGTGCTGCTGGTCGGGATCTACGGCGGCTACTTCGGGGCGGGGGCCGGGATCATCATGCTCGCCGTCCTGTCGCTGGAGACGCTCGAGCCGCTGCCCGTGACCAACGCGATCAAGAACCTGACCATGACCGCCGCGAATCTGGTGGCCGCGGTGATCTTCGCGTTCGCGAGTCCGGTCGACTGGCCCGCCGCGGCGGCGATTGCGATAGGGGTGACGATCGGCAGCGCCTGCGGCCCGGGAGTGGTTCGCGTCGTGCCGGACCGGCCGCTGCGTCTGGCGATCGCGCTGGCGGGCATCGGGCTGGCCGTGACCCTGTTCGTCGGCTGGTCTGGAGCCTGACCTCAGGGGTCGGTGAAGCGCGGTTCCTGGTTCGTCATCGCGGCGGTCATCGCGGCGAGCTGGTTGGGCCCGCCGATCAACCCGCCCTGGAGCCGGGCCTCGAGCGCGAGCGTCTGCTCGGCCGTGCCGCTCCAGCCGTCGTTGAAGAGGCGCTTGGCGGCACGGACGGCGTCGGGTGAGCGTCCGGCGATCTCGCGCGCGAGCTCGGTCGCGGCGCTCAGCGGATCGGCGTCCAGGCGTGTCACCAGCCCCAGCCGGTGCGCGTCCTCGCCGCTGAGCGTGCGGGCGGTGTAGGTCAGCTCCTTGGCGACATCGATGCCGACCAGCCGGGGGAGGGTGCGCGTGATCGACATGTCGGGGATCAGCCCCCAGCGCGCCTCCATGACCGAGAGGCGCGCGTCCGGCGTGGCGATGCGAATGTCCGCGCCCAGCGCGATCTGAAGACCGCCGCCAAGGCAGTTGCCTTGGATCGCCGCGATCACCGGCACGGGCAGATCGATCCAGCCGTGGCCGGCGCGCTGGAAGTAGTTGGGCGGCGGCTCGGCGAGGATCCCGATGAATGCCTCAAGCCCGCCGGCGGCGGCCACCGCCGGGAAGTCGAGCCCCGAGCAGAAGCTCGGACCGGCGCCGTGCAGCACCACCACGCGCACCCCCGGCTCGTCGCGCAGTCGCTCGGCGGCGGCGATGATCGCGTCGAGCATCGCCAGATCGAGCGCGTTGTGCTTCTCGGCGCGGGTCAGCGTCACGATGGCGACGTGCCCGTCGACCTCGATCGATACGCGCTCTGCGTCGGCCTCGGTGCCGGTGCTCGCCCCGGTGCCAGGCTCTGCGTCACTCATGCGGTCGCACGCAATTCCTCTGCGGGCTCCACCGTGTCGCCGACACGCACCGTCCCGGGCCGCAGCACCCGCCCGTAGACCCCGAAGGCCAGCGGCTCGGTGGTCTCGAGCTGCGCGCGGTAGGCGCGCAGCAGATCGAGTGTGGGTAGGGTCGGTTCGCCCGTCTCCGGGTCGCGGCCGGTGACCAGGCAGCGCCCGACGTTTCCGTCGAAGCGCAGCACGGCGCCGCCGATCTGCAGACGCTGCCCGAGCCAGCCGTCCTCCGCGTGCGGCGCGACGCCGTCGACCTCGATCAGCATCCGGAAGCGGCGCGCGTCGAGCGGCTCGGTTCCGGCCTGCTCACCGATGCGTCGCAGGGATCCGCGTGAGATGAGGCTGACCGGTCCCTTGGCGCCGCGATCCACCGCGGAGCCACTCTCCAGCAGCCGCAGCGGCTGGCCGCAGAAATCCGAAAGGGCCTCAGACCACGGGCCGAGCACCTCGCGGCCGGTGACCTGATGGGAGAAGAACTGGGTGGTGATCGGTTCGCCCAGCTCGACCTCGCCCGCGACGATCGAGCCGTCCGGGAATCGCAGGGTCAACACCGGGGGCGCGAAGTCGGCCACGACCGCCTGCAGGCTGCCGATCTGCTTGCCGTTGCGCATGCGGTTGCGGGCGTCGGCCACGAAGAACTTGCGGTCTCCGGCGGCACCGCGTTCGTCGAGCACGGCCTGCTCGACGCTACGGACGCGCGTTCCCTTGATCGCGGCCGTGTACAGGGCTGTGACCGTGACGCTCATAGCCCGAACATTCCAGCACGGGAAGCCGCGGATAGCGAACGAAGCGCTCCGGCTCGGTCCGCGAGCGCAGGCACAGGGAGAAGATCGAGCCGCGCGTGTTCGGCACCAGCTGCTGATGGACGCAGGACTCGCAAAGAGATGTCGGAAAGCGCCCGGAACTCACTGCGCGGGCAGGGGCGTCAGCACCAGCGCCGTGCCGCCCACCTGCAGCGCTTCCTTCTGCGAGGAGAACAGCCCATGGGCGGTGATCTGGTCCACGAAGCCGGCCTCCTGCGTCTTGCCCCACAGACTCAGCTGCGACAGCTCAAGCGGGTACTGCTGGAGCGTCCTCGAGAGGGGCGCGTCGAGCCACGGCTGCAGCCCGGCGCGCTGGAAGATCAGCGCAACCGTGACGCCCTTTGTGTCGGCTCCGCTCGCGGTCACGGTGCGACCCGGCGGCAGGACAACCACCACATTCTGGGCGCCGTTGATGTACTCGAGGGTGTACAGCGCCAACTCCAACGCCTCGCGCCGCAGCAGCAGCATGCGGTTGATCGACGGTGTCCCCGGCAGCTCGCAGTCCTTGGCGCCGAGACCGCACACGTTGTAGGCGATCGTCTCGCCGTTCAGGAGACCGAGCGACTGGCTCTTGCCCGAGGTGCTCTGGTTGATGGCGATCGTCAGGCCGCTGCCGGTCGTCCTCCCCGCCGCCGTAGCCTGCGAGAGCTGAATCGGCGTGACCGTGTCCAGCTGCTGTGCCGCGTTGACCCTGTAATAGGGCGAAACGTGCTGGGCGATCTCCTCGACGCCGATGCTGCCCGAGCGATCCGGCGCCCAGCTCGACCAGTTCGAGCTGCCCGTGACCGTGGCACGGTTGCTTCCGCGCGAGGCCACGACGACGGCCACCGCGATCGCGGCCACCGCGAGGCCGACGAGCACGGCGGTGGCGACACGGAACCTGGGGGCCTGGGGGTGATCCAGGCGCGGCAGATCCTGTGCGCCCCTGCTCAGCACCGGCTGATGCTTGCTCGATGCGGGGTTCTCCGTGCTCATATGCCTGACCAGGTCCTGTCGTCGTTCAGATCGATCTCGGGGCGGACGAGGCCGACACTCTCGAGCAGGTCGACGACCTCATCGCCGTGCATTTCCTTGCGCTCGATCAGCACATCGGCGATCCGGGTGAGCGCGTCCTTGTTGGTCGCCATCAATGTGTACGCCGTCACATACGCCTGGCCCAGCAGCACCGCCACGGAATCGCGTTTGCCGGGGCTGCGCATCACGTTGTCGATGGGGTCACTGGCGTACATCGAGCCACCGCTCGCGCGGTTCATGATCTGTTCGCCGATCTCCTGAAGCCGTTCCCGGACGAGCCGCTTGTGGTCCGGCTGCTCTCCTGGCTTGAGGCGGGGGCTCGGCTGGATCGAGATCGGCATCTGGTCGGGGCCCATGCCCCACATTCCGACCATCAACGCTGCCGTGGCCGTGGCGCTGTACAGGTCGCCACCAACTCCTTGCGAGTTCTCGCCGTAGAAGACGTGCTCCGCTGCCATCGCACCCAGGGTCATGATCAGCTCGCCCATCACGCTGCCGCGAAACTCGATGAACCGCTCCTCCTTCTCCATCGGGCGGTAATGCCCAAGGGAGCCACCACGCTTGCGGATCGACAGACGCGCGGACATGTAGTTCTCGTTCATGAAGACGTGCCCGGCGGCGGCGTGGCCAGCCTCATGGATGGCGACGGAGCGTGTTTCCTCCTGGATGTACTCGATGTTCTGGGCCGTTCCCGACTCGACAGTCGTCATCGCCTCGACCATGTCCCGCCAGGCGAAGACCTGCCGCCCCTCGGAGTGGGCGATGGTCAGCGCCATCGAGCAGCACTGCTCGATCATCGACGGTGAATAGCCGTTGGTGATCCGTGCCAGCTCGTCGCGACGCCTGTCCGTGTCGAGGTCGGGCTCGTGATCAACCTTCGCCATGTACAGGTCGAGGATGTCCTTCCGGTCATCCTTGGTCGGCGTACGGAAGTAGATGTGACGGCCCATGCGTCCCGGCCGGGTCAGCGCCGGATCGAGCACCTCGAGCGGCACATTGCAGGCGCCGATGAAGTAGATCTCCTCCCTGCGCGGCTTCGGGGTTGAGGCGCGCAGCTTGATCCTCCCGATGCGGGACGGGATCACGAACATCGCGTCGAGGAAAGTGTTGAAGCGGTTGACGAAGAACTTCTTCATCACGGGCGGCTCACCCATGCCGTCCATCACCACCAGCAGCTGGTTGAGAGCCTGCCCCTGATAGCCACCCATCAGTCCGCCTGGCAGCACCGCGTTGACCTTCTGGCTCAACCGGCCCAGGAGGGTCATCCCGACCTGCTGCTCACGAGCGCCGCGCTCGGCGAACAGTCGCTCGCGCCAGGCGCGCGTGCCGATCGTCACGTCGCCGGACGGCGTGATCGCGCCATTGGGCCCGAAGAAGAGGACGTCGTGGATTGACATCGGTGCCGCTCCCGGGATCGTCGCGCCGGTGCCGAGCGACTGCCGGCGCAAGCCGACGGCGTCGATCTCGTCGATGAAGACGATGCACTGGCCGCCCCATTTGCGCGCGAGCTTGCGAGCCTTGTGCGCGAGCAGCTGGACGACGAGTGCGTCCATTCCCATGAACATCTGTGCGAAGCCCGAGCCCGGGATCGTCACGAACGGGCAGTTGAAGTTGGTGGCTATCGCCTTTGAGATCATCGTCTTGCCGGTGCCGGGCGCGCCGAGGAACAGGAGGCCGCGCTCGCGCTTGCCGCCCGCCTTCTCGAACTCCTCGCCCGACTGCCAGAGCGTGATCACGCGGGTGATCTCCTCCTTGGCCTCGGCCTGGCCGCGAACGTCGTCGATCTTCACGCCCCAGCTCGCGTCGCCCGGCTCGTAGCTGCGGATCCCACGGGCCGCCATGAACAGGAACGGCCCGAAGAGGATGAAGACATTGATGAACAGCAGCAGCGGTAGCTGCACAAAGACCAGCGCCAGCTGCGGCAGCGTGTCCGGCGGGAAGATCTGCCGAAGACCTGAGAACGGATGGAAGAAGCCGGCGCTGATTCCGGAGAAGGCGAACAGCGCCTGACACAGGCCGAGGAGGATCAGGATCCCGCCGATCCACCAGGGCAGCCTGCGGAACTTCGAGCGCCAGTACCAGTAGCGGCGCCGGGCGACGATGTCCTCCTCCTTGAGCTCGGCCGCGGCGCCCAAGAGGCTCGGCCAGGGCAGGAAGTGGCGCACGATCACCTCGACCAACCCGCGGAACAGCAGCACGCCGAGCACGGTCAGCAGGATCGAGGCGATCAGGCTCAGGTGGTTCGAGTCGTACAGGACCAGGAAGAAGGCGGGGGCCGTGAGCAGCGCCACGAAGGTCGCGGCGCGCGTCAGCCGCCGCCACTCGTGGGCGAGTGCAGCCGCGTGCTCGTTGATCGGTCCACGCAGCTTCGTGGTCTGCTCGGCGTAGGCCATGCTTAACCGACGAGGGTACCGGCCCCCGGCTGCGCGTCCAGCAGGGTCGCTTGGTTCTTACGAAGCTCGATAGCTTCTCGCTGACTGTGAGCCTGTGGGCGTGGATAGCGGTGGCGGTGGTCGGCGGCCTCGGCGCGGTCGCCCGCTTCCTGCTCGACGGCTGGGTCGGAACCAGGTTCGGTCGCGAGCTGCCGCTCGGGACCTTCACGATCAACGTCAGCGGCTCCTTCCTGCTGGGGCTGCTCGACGGCCTCGCGCTGAACGGCGACGCGATGGTGATCGCCGGCACCGCCACGATCGGCGCCTACACGACCTTCTCGACGTGGATGTTCGAGACCCACCGCCTGGCCGAGGACGGCGAGTTCGCCGCCGCCGCGCTGAACATCGGGGCGAGCATCGTGACGGGCTTCGCCGCCGTCGTCCTCGGCCACGTACTGGGGCGGCATCTGTGAGCGAGCAGCTGGCCAAGCTCACCACCTACTTCGGTGAGCGCGACCGCTCGGGTGGCGCGCTGCTGGCGGACGAGCTGTTCGCGCTGTACGGCCGCGAGCGGGTCCGGCTCAGCGTGATGCTGCGCGGGATCGAGGGCTTCGGGCAGCACCACAGCGCTCATACCGACCTGCTGCTGACGCTCTCGGAGGACCTGCCGGTGGTCTCGGTCGCGGTCGACACCGCGGATCGGATCGAGGCGCTGATGCCGCAGGTGCTGGGTCTCAAGCGGCGCGGTCTGGTGACGCTGGAGCGGGCTCGCCCGCTTGGCGGCCCGCTCCAGGGCGACCCCAGGTCGCTCCTCCCGGACGACCTCCGCGAGCAGGCGAAGCTGACCCTCTTCATCGGGCGCCGCGGCCGCGCCGGTGGGCGGCCCGCGTTCGTCACCGCCTGCGAGCTCCTGCACCGAAACGGCGTCCACGGAGCGACCGTGCTGCTCGGGGTGGACGGAACCCGCGCGGGGTCACGCACGCGGGCGCGATTGCTCGGTAGCAACGTCGACGTGCCGATGCTGGTCGTCTGCGTGGGTCCGGGGGATGCGATCGCCCGCGCCGCGGCCGAGCTCGACGAGGTCATGGACCAGCCGGTGATGACGCTCGAGCGCGTGCAGGTGCTGCGCCGCGACGGTGAGCGGCTCGGCGAGCTCGCGGCGCTCGCGCCGGTGCTCGAGCA
>Ga0068856_100003082_pt1 | contig 17021 bp, 11 predicted proteins | sample KBSCornC62_FD_66595 | JGI IMG/M metagenome (GOLD analysis project Ga0068856, IMG submission 66595) | Corn rhizosphere microbial communities from Kellogg Biological Station, Michigan, USA - KBS Corn C6-2 | ecosystem: Host-associated > Plants > Roots > Rhizosphere > Soil ...
GGAGTCGTTGCCGCCAGGATTCGAACCGATGCTTTTGACTTTCCTGGAACAATGAGTTTCTCCGTGGCTTCGCCCTCGGTCATTTCTAACCTCACCGGCACCTCGGCAGCCGCGCCACCGAGATTCTCAACTGTAACCGTTGCCAGATATCCGCCACTGACGACGGCGCGGGCGTGCACTGAATCAATATGGAAGTCGGGCAGTCCGCGGTCGCGATAAACCCAATCGTCAAAAAACCAGGTCAAATCACGATGCGACTGCTGTTCGATCAGTTTTTGCATGTACAGCGCGTCTTTGTCGTCACTCGCCTTGTAATTGTGAAGAGCAGATGTGAGCGCGGTTTCACCGACCAGGTCACGAAGCATCCACCACACATTCATCGCTTTGGCTTCGATATAGAACTCGTCCGACGAATTGATGAGCGACCGCGTCGCCGCCGCGGCACTTCCCTTCTCTGGGCTCCGACGTTCCATCTCGATGAGCGGACCACGGTGCGAGGATAGATAGCGCAAGGCGCCGGCGCGTTCCTTCTCCTGCTCAACGTAACGCACCTGTATGTATCGCGCGAGGCCTTTGTTGATCCAGGGACGAGGTGAGGGGAAATCAAGTTGAGCCACTTGCTGCACTGCCATGAGCAACATAGTGGTTTCGTCCCCAACGAGCGGCATCAATAAGGTGTTGCCGGACTGGAACGGCGCTGCATTCGGATCAGGAAGATCGATGACTGTAGCCTTAGCGCCATTCGGCGCCGTGTGCCCTCCAAGCCAGACAGAAACGCTTGGACTTACTTGGGTCAGCGCGAGAATGTAGTCATCAGCCGCGGATTTGTGGTCGGCGCTGTACCGGATGCTGATGTTGCCGCTCTGCGCCTCGGTGAGTTCGGCCATACCAAAGAGAGGAACGGTATCAGTTCCGCCCAAAAAACTATGCTGAACACAGCCAAAGCTGTTACCGGTAGTGTCGCCGCTGAGTTTTGCGCCCGGCACGCCATGACTGTCATCGTTCATGAAGGCCTCGCCTGGCATGCACACCTTCATCTCAGCGTCATGCTCACGCTGTTTCCAACGGCCTACCGCTTCTGTAATGCTGGCAGCGTCCGACATGTTCGCGACCTCGGTCGCGATGGGATACCAGGCGACGTAGCCGATGCCACGCACCACAGTAAAAGAGGCACTGATCTGGTCCCAGTCGGAATGTTTGGCCACCTCGGATGGAACGCCGATCCGTGTGAGGCGGGTGGAATCCTGTGGGATTGTGCCTTCGTAGCCGACAGTGACCTCAATCGTTTCCTTCGGAGCAACTGGCTTGGGAAGGCTCAAGATGGCTTCACTCAGTGCGCCGGTATGGTCGATATCGGAGGTATACGTCTGAGTGATGAAATCGGCCGCCTTGCCGCCAATCTGAATTGAGACCCAGTGTAGTGAAGAGGAAATTTGCAGGACAATATTGCGCTGAGGTGAGTCCGAGTCGTTGCGCAACGTGATCTTCCCGCGCATACCCAGGCGTTGCTGGCTAGTGTCAATCGTCGCGTCGAGGTCGTAACGGGTGAACGAGAAAGCTTCGCGATCCAGCGCCATCGCGGAACCAGCAAAGGCAAGCAGCGCACACAGAGCGCAAATCAATTTCATTTCTGCGGCGACCGCCTTTGACGCACGACTTCATAGAGAACAACACCGGCGGCAACCGAGACATTCAGGGATGGAACTTGACCGAGCATCGGAATGGAAACCAGGAAGTCGCATTTTCTTGCCACCAAGTCGTGCAGGCCCTTGCCCTCCGCGCCCAGCACGACGGCGCAGTCCATCTTGTAGTCGATGGCGTCGTAGTTATCTTTGCCGCGCTCGTCGAGACCGACCGTCCAGATATTTTTCGCTTTCAGTTCTTCCAATGTTCTTGCGACGTTCGTGACCTTTGCAATTGGCAAGTGAGCGCTAGCTCCGGCGGAGGCCTTTGCAACCGTGCCAGTCACGCCCACTGCGCGGCGCTCAGGAATGACCACACCGTCTGCCCCTGCTGCTTCTGAGGTGCGCAGAATCGCGCCGAGATTGTGTGGGTCTTCAATACCATCAAGCACCACGAGCAGAGAAAACTGCGCGCGTTTGCTGGCGATCAGGTCGTCGAGGTCCGCGTACTGCTTCGCCGAAGTGACCGCGACCACGCCCTGGTGGGCACCGGTGGAAGCCATGCGATCGAGTTCCTGGCGCGGCAAGAAACGCACGGGGATGCTGTTCCGACGGCATTCCTCGATGATCCGCTGCAGCCGGAGGTCGTGGCGTTCCTTGGCCAGGCCGACCCATTCGAAGGCGCGGCCGCGAGCCTTCAAAGCTTCGGTAACGGAGTTGATCCCGTAAATGACGTTCATGGAAGGGATAGTGTAAACGTTCGGCGACGCAAGAACGGAGCGTCTGCTTGGTGAGATGCGGAATACGGTGTACACTGGCCCGCTTCAGAAACTTCGTTCCAGAAACTGCTGACTTGCTGGAGGACTTATGAAATTCAATCGCATCGCGGTTCTAGCTATTGTCGCTGTCGGCCTCACGTACTACGCCGCTGCTCAAATGGGTATGGGCATGGCGCGTCCGCCGAGTATCGCGGGTGTGTTCAATCCCGAAGTGGGTTCTGGTGCGGCATATCTAATGGACCGGAAAGATGGCGGCCAGAAAACTTCCGTTGAGATGTCGGTGGTGGGTAAAGAGGGACCCGGCTACTGGATCGAATACACAATGCAGAGTCCGCATGGGACGGTCTACATGAAGAGTCTGCTGGCACGCGAAGCCGACAATGTTGTTATACAGCACACGATTTTCCAGATGCCGGGCCGCCCACCGATGGACATGACTTCGATGATGAAGATGCACGGTATGCAGTCGGAGGAATCGAAAGCCGACATGCGCGCTAATGCTGAGAATCTTGGGAATGAGACGATCACCACTCCGGCCGGCACCTTCTCTTGCGAACACTGGCGCAGCAAGAAAGATGGCAGTGAATACTGGCTCAGCGATAAGGTCTCGCCATGGAAGCTGGTGAAGATGAACGGCAAAGATCAAACCATGACGTTGACGAAGGTCATTACCGACGCCAAATCCCACATCACCGGAACCCCCGTCAGCATGGAAGACATGATGAAGGGCATGGGGCAGCGTCCACAGTAGCTGATTCAGCTAGCAGCGAGGTTCCTCGGCTATACTTCTCTCTGACAGGAGAGAAGTGTGTCCTTATCAGCGGTCATCGTAGATGACGAGCAGCTTGCGCGCGATGAACTCGCCTATCTGCTGAAGGATCTTGGGGACGTGGACGTCGTAGCGCAGGGGAAGAACGGGTTGGAAGCCGTCAACCTGATCCGGGAGTACACCCCTGATCTCGTCTTTCTCGATGTTCAGATGCCCGGGCTCGACGGGTTCGGAGTCATAAAGAAGCTTCTCGACAAGAAGCTGCCGATGCCGAAAATCGTATTTTCGACAGCATTCGATCAGTACGCGGTGAAGGCGTTCGAGGTGAATGCGGTCGACTATCTTCTGAAACCATTCGACAAGAAACGCGTTGCGCAGTCCGTGGAAAAAGCCCGTTCGGCCATGGAGCCGCCGAGTTCGTCGTCGGAAAAACTGGATACGCTGGTGCGGATGCTGGAGGCCCAGAAGCCGCAGGCGTCGAAGATTTTATTGAAAGCAGCCGGCAGACTGCTGCTGGTGAATCAGCGTGATATCTGTTTCGCTTCGATTGAAGATGGAATCATCACGGTCGTGACCACCGGTCCGAATGGGATGGAAGGACAGTCGAACTGCCGAACCTTGGAAGAACTGCTCGACAGCCTCGATCCAAATCTTTTCTGGCGCGTCCATCGCTCCTACCTTGTCAACACGCAGCGGATCAAGGAAGTGGTGCCGTGGTTTAAGAGTTCCTATCAATTGCGTATGGATGACAAGAAGCAAACCGAGATCCCCGTAGCGCGAGCGCAAACCAAACGTCTGCGCGAACTGTTCCGGCTATAAGCCGGAGCGGGGTGTTCTGGTGATTCATTTTAGTTTGGCGTGCAGCTAAACTGCCATTGCCTCCAAAGCGGCGCGATTCTTAATGATGAGCGTCGAACCCTCGAATTTGATCAGATCCCGCTTTTTCAGACTACTCAACAGGCGTGTGACCGTTTCACGGGAAGCGCCGATGCGCTGCGCCATCTCTTCATGGGTCGCCGGCGCATGAATCCGGACCGCTTGACTTGCGGGTACATCCTGGCTCGTCCAGGAGAGCAACAGGCGAGCCAGTTTTTCCGATGAGGAACGCGCCAAAATCAAGTCGTGAACGTCGCGGCACACCGCCTGGAAATCAAGACTGACGGCCAGAGCGGAGCGGAGTCCCAGTTCCCCGTTCCGCTCTATCAGCCGCATCAGAGCGTCGCGCTCGACAAAGTTGACTAAGCAGGGGCCGACCGTTTCGGCAGTCATCTGATACGCATCGCCTGAAATCATTGAACTCAGACCAATCACCTCTCCCGGTTCCACCATCTTGAAGATCAGCACCTTACCTTCTTTGGAGGTGGTGGTGAGCTTGACCTTTCCGGAGCAGAGGATGAGGGCGCCGCGGGCAGTTTGCCCTTCAACAAACAGAATTGCGCCCCCTGGATACGTGGTACGGTGAGAACAACTGCTGAGGGCCCGAGCTACATCCTCGGAAAGCGCACAGTACCATGGCTTCCTTTTTAAGTTGCAGGCATTGCAGTCCTCGATGACTTGCAATCCATACGGTGTGTTCATGGGCGCCTCCAACCGATGCTGGTTTTTGAAACCGCATTGGCCGTCTGAGGGCGCGAGGTCGCGCAAGCCACTGTGGGTGCGACGAAGATCCCGTACCAGGAGACGTCCATTCTCGGTTTTTGCCAACAGCTTCGCCGCGAGAGCTCGAGCGTAGCGATCCTGGGAACGCATAGCCTGGACTAACTCCCATCCCGCGGTATTGTCAGCGTGGTTATGCCATTGGAAGCTGCAACCAAGCAGGTACTGAGGGTCTAACCTGGGCTGCAGGGTGAGGTCCCGTTCTTCCTTGGAGAGCCGCCGGGACGAAGAGACGCGTTCGCGAACTGCCCGCACGGATCTTGTGAGCGGGGAAAACCGTCCGCCAATCAGCGCCGCAGACGCAATGCTTGCGTAGTCGGGCACTCCAGCACTGAACACACTCCCTCTCTCTCTGATCGCCGATTACCTTCCTGCGCGCAAGCCTCATGCCAAAAACGAGTGTCTGCTTAAGTACCACCAACCGAAGGAGGTATCAACATACGCACCGGGCGTTGCCGGTAAGTTCATGCCGATACTCAGACACTAGTGCCGATAATTCGGCAGCCGCCCAGGTTGCGATTGCTGTTTGTGAAAAAGCCAAACACTCTATTGGTGATGTTACTGCTGGTAATGCTCGCGAGTGATTCCCAATTTCTGCATACGAGATTGCAGCGTGGTTCGTTTCATGCCCAGTCGTGCGGCGGCACCGCGGACGCCAGCAACAATACCGCCGGCTTCCCGTAACATGCGAAGGATGTACTCGCGTTCGATCTCTTCGAGCGTGCCAACATTACGGTTTTGGTCCGGCACCATGCGCAGCTCCGCCAGGGGCGCGTAGAGAACTTTTCCTTGTGTGAGAATTACCGAGCGCTCCAGGAAGTTTTCCAGCTCGCGGATATTGCCGGGCCAGTGCCAACGCTCTATTTGCTGGATCAGCTCCGCGGGAATTGACTCGATAGTCTTGCCCATGCGCCGCGCGAATTTCTGCACAAAATACCGCACAAGCACGGGAATATCGCCGGAACGGTCGCGCAGCGCCGGCAAGCGAATAGGAAAAACATTCAGCCGGTAAAAGAGATCCCTGCGGAACTGGTGGTCAGTGACAGCCATTCCCAAATCCCGGTTCGTCGCCGCAATCACGCGGACGTTCACTTTGATGGTGCGCACACCTCCCAGGCGTTCAAACTCATGGTCCTGCAAAGCGCGTAGCAATTTAGGCTGCAGCTCTAGAGGAATTTCGCCGATTTCATCGAGGAAAACAGTTCCTTTGTCCGCCAATTCGAGCCTGCCGATTTTTTGGCTGATCGCCCCGGTAAACGCGCCCTTCTCGTGTCCGAATAACTCGCTCTCGAGGAGGCCTGTCGGGATGGCGGCGCAGTTGAGCTTGATAAAATTATTGGCGTGCCGTGCACTCAGTCGATGCACAGCACGCGCAATCAACTCCTTGCCAGTTCCGGTTTCACCGAGAATCAAAACCGTGGCGTCGCTAGGTGCGGCGATCTCGACTTGCTTCAGCACCTGGCGCAGAGCGGGACTGTTGCCGACGACTTCCCCAAAGTTGTGCTGCGATCGGATCTCTTCCTCAAGATAGAGCTTTTCTTTGGACAGGCGGTCCTTCAGCTGGGCGATTTCTTCGTGGGCACGGGCATTGTCAATGGCGACCGCCACCTGCGCAGCAATTTGGGTTAGCAGCGCAAGGTCTGCCTGTGAGCAGTGGCCGTTCCGCGTCGAAGCCAGGCCAAGGGCGCCCAGTTTGCGGCCTCCGCTGATCAGGGGAAAACAAGAGATGGTTTGAACTCCATCGGCAATGAGACCTTGGGTGAAGGAAGACCCCATGAGCCGCAGATCCTCCTGGAAGAACTGCCTGCTCTCCCCGCTGGTAAATGCGATTCCAGTTGGACACTCACCAATCGGTACAGTGCTCTCCCGGATTTGGTTCAGAGGACCTGTTGTGGAGTCCAGAATGTGGTGCTTCATCGCGCCACTCGCCGCATCGTGAAGCGCGAGATAGGTGAAATCCTGGCTGACGAATGGCTGCAGAAGGGCTGAAACGTCCTGAAATACTTTTTGGACATCAAGGCTGGACATTAGCGCTGTGGTGATGTCCAACAGAGTTTCGAGGCGTTTCTTTTCGCCGGAAAGAACCTCGGTCATGAAGGCATTTTCCAGTACCAATGCGACTAGTTGCGCCGCCTCGTCAAGTTTGCGCGCGTCCTCGTCGGAAAACGAGCTGGGCTTTCGTCGGGCAACCCCTAACGTTCCAAGCCGGCGAGCATGGGTGCTCAGTGGGACTACCCGGAAAGAACGAAATCCGGCGTCTTCTGCCAGCAGATTCAAGTCCGGAAATCGAGCGTCGGCCTGGGTGTCATTGACCTCGATCGGCTGCTGCATTTGGAGCACGAGGCCCAGTGAATTGTGGTTGACCGGCACTTCTCGAGGAAGACGAAATTGTCCCGATTCAAAGACGACTGCGACCACTTCCCGGATCGGGTCGAAGAAGCTGAAGGCACAGTGGTCAAAATGGAGGTCGTGCTGAAGACGATCCAGAAATTCGGAAAGGAGAACAAAAATAGGGCGTTGTTGTACGGAGGAAGGGATCGCGGCCAGCTTCACCCAAAGGTGAATCCCCTCGTCTAGCCGATGCTGGTTTGCGCCTGTTGTTTCCGAGCTACTTTGCACCGTACCAATCCCAATCTCCCCTCGATGCAAAGCTACGTTGCCAAAATTGTATTCCGGAACTGAGCCATTTTGGGAACTAATTTGTCATTTTGGGGTTGCGAACAGAAGGGGCCCAGGTGAGAGTGCTTACTGGCAAAATTGACTGGGCACGCCCCGGCATCGAGTTTGAGAGCAGCAAACTTTGGTCATTAGAAGCACCGAACCAGGGTTGCCGTATAATGACCGCATCCCCATGAAAGCATTCGTGTACGTGTCGCTGAAACGGAGCGTTTTGGATCCACAAGGCAAGACGATTCAGGGCGCCCTCAACAAAATGGGTTATAAGGGCCTGCAGGACGTACGACAAGGCAAGTATTTCGAAATCACCCTCGACGGTGGTTTGAGCCGCAGCGATGCGGAGGCTGAGATCGGAAAGATCGCCCGCGAAGTGCTGACCAATCCGGTCATTGAAGAATTCCGGTATTCACTTGAAGAGTAGTTCAGATTTGGTTCGAGAAGTCCTCCCCACAACAATTTAGGAGCAGTCTGTCATGTGCGGAATCGTGGGATACGTAGGTAAGAAGAGAGTCGTTCCAGTGATCCTGGACGGCTTGCGGCGGTTGGAGTATCGCGGATACGACTCCGCCGGCATTGCAGTTTGCGGCAATGGCGAAGGCCTGCAGATCCGCCGCGCCGAGGGCAAGCTGCGCAATCTGGAAGAAGTCATCCGCCTGAAGCCGATGGATGGAACCTACGGCATCGGGCACACCCGCTGGGCCACGCACGGCCGCCCGACGGAAGAAAATGCACACCCGCACCGCGACTGCACCGGGAAAGTTGTTGTCGTTCACAACGGTATCATTGAGAACTACGTCTCACTGAAGAAGAAGCTAGCGGAGGAAGGTCACAAGTTCACCACCGAGACCGACACCGAAATCGTTGCCCACATGATTGAGAAGTACTACCTCCAGACGGGCAACGGACATCGGCCATCACTGGAAGAGGCAGTACGCAAGACGGTCACCCAACTGACTGGTGTTTTTGCTTTGGCAGTGATCTCGGTGGATGAGCCCAACAAGATTGTTGCTGCGCGCAATGGGCCGCCGGCGGTCATCGGACTGGGGAAAGACGAATACTTCGTGGCGTCCGATGTTCCCGCCATTCTTTATCACACGCGCGACCTCTTCTTTCTTGCCGACGGCGATCTGGCGGTGATTACTCCGGAAGGCGTGCGGCTCACAGATTTCAACGGCCAACCCATCACGCGCCAGGTGCAGCACGTCACCTGGGATCCCATCATGGCGGAAAAGGGCGGCTTCAAGCACTTCATGCTCAAGGAAATCTACGAGCAGCCGCGCTCGGTGCGTGACACAACGTTAGGACGCATCTCGCAGGAAACCGGTCATGTCTTCCTCGACGAGATGGAGATCACGGAAGCCGAGTTCAAAGCGGTGAAGAAGATCAACATCGCGGCTTGCGGCACGAGTTGGCATGCAGCGCAGGCTGGCAAGTTCATGATCGAGCGCTTGGCACGGGTTCCGGTGGAAGTGGATTACGCGAGTGAGTGGCGTTATCGCGATCCCATCGTTCCAGGGGACACGATCACAGTCGTGATCTCGCAATCCGGCGAGACCGCTGACACAATTGCCGCACAACGTGAGGCAAAAGCAAAGGGTTCTAAGACCCTGGCGATCTGCAACGTGGTGGGATCAATGATTACGCGCGAAGCCGCCGGCACGATCTACACGCATGCTGGTCCTGAGATCGGAGTCGCGTCTACCAAGGCGTTCACCGCGCAACTGACTGCGTTATATCTGTTCGCGCTGTACCTCGGCGAGGTTCGTGGACATATTTCCGACGATCAGGCGCGCAATCTGGTCCACGAGCTCACGCGAATTCCTGGCAAGCTCGAACATCTGCTCACGCATGAGGAAGATTGCGAGGACCTCGCGAAGCAGTACGTCCGTTCGCAGGATTTTCTCTTCCTGGGACGCGGGATTCACTATCCCATCGCTCTCGAAGGGGCACTGAAGTTGAAGGAGATTTCCTACATCCACGCGGAAGGCTACCCCGCTGGAGAAATGAAACATGGTCCGAACGCGTTGATTGATGAGAACCTTCCCGTCGTAATCCTCGCGACCCGCGACCCGAAAGATCCTCTTTCCATGTTGCGATATGAGAAGACCAGCTCGAACTTGAAAGAAGTGAAAGCGCGCTCAGGACAAGTAATAGCAATCGCCACCGAAGGCGATCATGAGATCAAGGAAGCCGCCGATCACGTGATTTTCGTGCCGGAAGCTCCGGAAGAACTGCTGCCGATTCTGGAAATCGTGCCGCTACAGTTGCTGGCGTATCACATCGCTGTGCGGCGTGGTTGCGACGTGGATCAGCCGAGGAACCTGGCAAAGTCTGTGACGGTGGAGTAGGAAGACGGTTTCAGGTTTCAGGTCTCAGGTACTCGCGAAACTGCTTTTCGCAGTTTCGCGAGTGAAATCCCGAAAGCTGCAATGGCCGCGGCCCAAACTGCGAAAGCCACGTGCACCACCCACCTCGGCGCGACGCCGATTCGTCGCAACAGAAATGGCAGAAAATTCCAGCAGGTGATGTGCTGGTAGTCCCATTGATCGTAGGTCATGGCGTCGGTGTTCAAGCCCCAGGCGCTCATCTTTCCGAGGGCAAACGCGACAATGTTCTTGAAGCGCAGCCCGATCACCCACTGAGGGTGGCCAAAGTCGTCGCCCTGGTAAATCTCAAGCGGCAGCCAGAACGCCAGCGAGGCAAGCTGAATCAAGAGGCTCGCGCCCACAAGAAACATACCGACGGTCCACATAGCTCTACCGAGTTGCGCTCGAAGCTTCAACAGCAGAGGAACCGAAATAAAAGCCGCCATCTGAACGGCAGTCGAGACATAGCGGTCGCCCCAAGCGAAGTTGCCGCTCCACTCGAAATAGCGCGCGTAAAAACAAACGTATGCGAGAACAAGCCCAAACATGCAGAGCAAGTACGCCTTCACTGCGGGGCTGAAGCGTTTCCAGGCCAAGATTGCAAGGACAATGCTCAGCACGATCACCGGATCAAAGAGGAAGATCGATTTCTCCGGCGAGGCCAGAGGCCCAAGAAATCCTTTGATGAATGGCGTCGTCCACGGGAAATTTGCGGGAAGACTGGGGTTCCGCAGTTTCTGCTCGATGGCCCCAATCGTTACATATGTGGTTGTCCAGCTGCCAAAGCGACAGAACTGGTACAGACGATCAAAAAAAAGAAAAAGAGCGTACACCGGCAGTGCACACCAGAGATACTCGACGAATTTGGTCCAGAACTGGTGTTCATCCGCGTGTTCGAATACGAGCACCAGCAGCAGGAAGATGCCGCCGAACATCAGGTCGAGGCCCGTCGTAAGCCGAGTCAGGAGATTCAATCCAAACGCCGCCGATCCCAAAATCAACGCACGCCTCTTCCCTGTTCGCAGCCACTCGTACTGATAGCGCAATGCGGTAAGGGTGAGCAGTTGAATGTAGTTATTCTCCATCGTGTTCTGCGTGTAATGGAGATGCGTCGTGCAGAAAAGCAGCGCGAGAACGCCAGCGACGGACTGCACTGCGTCGAAACCCAGCGACAGAAGAAGTTGGTAGCAGACCAGCGCGGTCAGCACACTCAGCAGAATGTTGACGCTGTAACTGACAAAAATGCTGCGAACCGTAGGATCGGTGTCGCTATAATCGCCGAAGATCGGCAGCTTCGAAATGCCTGTGCCCACAATGTCAAACGGCAGCATGAGTAGTGGCTGCCCAAGACCATACCAGTCGTAGAGCCTTCCACCGCGTCCGTGGATACCGAATTCGGGATACTCGTTAGGAAGGACAGCGGGATCGGAAGTCCAGAAGGAGTGCGCAGTCTGCAGGCGATGCGCAGTGTCGGCAGAACCCATCTCTCCCGACTGCACGCAAAAAGCGAGCAGCGCGGCAACCACTACAAGCCAAAAGAGTAATGATTGGCGGTATCGCGAGCCCGGCATGAAATCTCGATACTAAGGCATTCAGGCTGGCAAACGAAACCGCCAAAGACGGCGGCTCTCTGGTGAATCGGCCAAATAAGGGAAAACCTGCCCAAAAGAGTTCCAACAATGTGCAAGTCCCTGGCATTCCCATATGTGCTTGTGTGTATACAGATTTGTAAGTACCTGACGATACAGGCACTTTCCGTCAACGATTGGAGTTCTCATTGCTTTGAAGGAAGCAGAGTCGTGCTTTGGTTTGGGGGAACGTATATGAGAAAAGCTGTTCTTTGCGTGACCGCCTGTATTCTTCTTGCACTCACTGCGTGTGGCGGCAGCGGTGGGTCCTCGCAATCGGTCAACAATGGGCCCACTCTTCGTTCCATCCAAGTCAGCGGTCTAAGCGGCAATGTGACCGCAGGCCAGACCCAGCAATTGACCGCCACGGCCACTTATAGCGACGGCAGCACCAAAGACGTTACTTCGACCGCCTCGTGGACTTCCACGAACGCGAACGTCGCAAGCGTGGCAACAGGGGGCATGCTGACGGCGAAAGCGAGCGGTCAGTGTTCAGTATCAGCCAAGATCGGTACCATCGGCGGCTCCTTGGCGGTTACAGTAATGCCGGCCCTGGTTTCTATCGCAGTGACGCCTGCGACCCCATCCATCGCCGCCAATACCAACGTGCAATTCTTCGCCACCGGAACGTACAGCGATAACAGCACGCAAAACCTTACGTCCCAGGTAACTTGGGCATCTTCGACCCCTGGAATAGCAACCATCAGTACGACTGCACCTACTAAGGGCTTGGCAGCCGGCGTATCGGCAGGAACGACGACGATTAGCGCTTCCTTGGGATCCGTCACCGGGAGCACACAACTCACGGTGACTTCCGCCACGGTGACTCAAATCACGGTGTCAGCAGCAAGTTCCACTCTGACGCTGGGCCTCAGCCAGCAATACACGGCTTCCGGCAATTTCTCCGACGGCACGACTCAGGACATCACCAGCGTTGTGCAGTGGCATTCGTCCAACAGCAACGTGGCCTCGATTACGGTGAGCGGATTGGTTACCGCGCGTACGCTCGGAACCGTTACCATCAGCGCCAGCTTTGGCGGTGTGACGGGAAGCACATCCCTCACTGTAAATTCAGCAAACGTCAGTTCAATCACCATCAACCCATCGAACGGCAGCATCGCGCAAGGCACCAAAATCGGGTTCACGGCAACTGGAACCTATAGCGACGGCAGCACGCACGACCTCACGAATGTTGTTAGTTGGTCGTCGGATAACACCGCCGTGCTCACGATCAGCTCGGTAAACGGCGTGGGAAACGGAGTCGCGCCTGGCCAAGCCAATGTGACCGCGACATTAGGTTCGCTCAGTCCTTCGGTTCCGGTGGTAGTAACCAACGCTACGATTGTGTCCATCGCTGTGAATACTACGACCCCAACTCTTCCGACTGGCGGGCGCGGAGTTATGACTGCCGTCGGGACTTTTAGCGATGGGTCGACCCAGCACCTGAGCTCCTACGCGGCGTGGAGTTCGGACAACACGGCGGTTGCAACTGTAGGAACGAATACATCCAATTATGGTGTTGTTGTGGGCCTGAGTGCCGGAACTGCAAATATCAGCGCAAGCTTCAGCTACGCCGGCGCAAGCGCCACCGGCTCCAGTCCATTGACAATCAGCACTGCGACTTTAGCTTCTCTCTCGCTCACTCCATCGACGGCAGTGCTTGCTCCCGGTTCTGCAGTCGGAATCGCTGCCTATGGCACCTTCACCGACGGAACCGTGGAGTGGATCAGTCCATTGTGCACATGGACATCTTCCAGCAACAGCGTCGCGGTTGTAAGTCCTAACGGGCTAGTAAGTGGGCAGTCGGCGGGTGTTGTCACTATTACGGCCCAGGATGGATCGATCGCGGCAACTGCGAGCGTATTGGTGGAATCGTCAACATTAAGTTCGATCCAGATCAATCCTGCAACCAAGACAATCCCTGCGGGGTACTCGGCACCGTTCACCGCAATCGGGACCTTCACGAACGGAGATACGCAAAACCTGACCGCGTTCGTAAACTGGACCTCATCTAGTTCCTCGATCGCCACCATCAGCAATGCCGTCAGTACCGCAGGAATGGCAACAGGCATTCAACCTGGAAACAGCACTATCTCGGCGCTATTTTCGGGCGTGGTGGGCCATGCGACTTTGACCGTAAGCAATGCCACGCTCACATCGATCACCGTGACACCTTCGACGGCGTCCATCGCTGCCGGATCCCCTCAGTCATTCACGGCTACGGGTAACTTCAGCGATGGCTCGTCGCTGGACATCACTCGGCAGGTCACCTGGGACTCTTCGACGAATTCCGTCGCGACAATCAGTTCGGGCGGCGTGGCCCAAGGCATTGCTGCAGGCAGCACCACGATTTCCGCTACGAATAATGGAGTCACCGGAACGGCCACGCTGACAGTGAACTAATTCCCGGACGAACCGGTTGAGCAGACTCAGACATAGGCTTGGCCAGCTTCAACACCAGCCGGCACCGATCAGGATCGTTGTTATGGATTACTTGCTAGTTGTCTGCGGGACGATCGGCTTACGTTCTCTGGGCCGGAGGCTATACCAAGTGGAGCGGTACTATCGCCCTGGTCCTTCTACGACCTGCAGACGAGTCTTAGTTTTTGGAGCTGGACAAGACGGGCTTGAGGCGGTCCTCTCCATGCAACGACTAGCTCATACCGAAGTCCTCGGTTTCCTGGACGATGATGTGGCCAAACGTGAATGTTCGATTGGCGGATATCGCGTCCTGGGCAGTTCCGACAATCTCACCGAGGTACTTCGGAAACAAGCAATAAGCGACCTCGTAATCTGCGCACATGCAGCCCCCAGCTTCCGGCTCGAAAGCATACGGGAAAGGTGTCGCTCCGAGGGAATCCGTGTACATTCCTTTAGGCCCGTTGAAGACAGCCTCACCTCAGAGACCGCTTAGTCACCGGAAGGCAAGAGCGATTCCTCGTGCGCGGGCGTGATTTCAGATACGAAAGGCTCCGACGGACATTCGCCCAGGATCGGCTGACAGGCTGCGTCAGGACCGTGCTTCGGGCGCATTTGTTTTTTGACTTCGGCAAACTGCTCTTCTTCGGTTGACCCCTTGAGTGCGACAGTAGATGCAACTCCGCCGGCAATGATTTCTGTGAGCGCATCGAAATACCCGGTGCCCACGAACTGCTGGTGCTTCACCGCCTGATATCCATACTCGGCCTCACGGCTGAACTCTTTTTCCTGCAGGCGGGAGTACGCGGTCATTCCTGTCTCTTTGTACCCCCGTGCTAACTCGAACATGCTCAGGTTCAGCGCGTGGAACCCGGCCAAGGTCACGAATTGGAACTTGTATCCCATCTTCGCTAATTCAGGCTGGAAGCCTGCGATGGTTTCGACGTCGAGCTTCTTCCTCCAGTTGAAAGATGGAGAGCAGTTATACGCAAGCATCTTGCCGGGAAACTTGGCGTGTACGGCTTCGGCGAACCGCCGCGCCTCGTCAAGATTGGGCTCGGAGGTTTCACACCAGATCAAATCTGCGTACGGAGCGTAGGCGAGCCCACGCGCAATCGCGGAATCGAGGCCGCCATGGATGCGGAAGAACCCTTCCGCTGTACGCTGTCCCGTGAGGAATTCGCGATCTCGCGGATCGATGTCGCTGGTTAACAGGTGAGCGCTATTGGCGTCGGTGCGGGCGATGATGAGGGTAGGAACGCCGAGCACATCGGCGGCTAGACGAGCGGCAACCAATTTCTGAATCGCTTCACAAGTCGGGACCAGGACCTTTCCACCCATGTGGCCGCACTTCTTCGCGGAGGAGAGTTGGTCTTCGAAGTGGACCGCCGCTGCGCCCGCCTCGATCATCATCTTCATCAGTTCGAAAGCGTTCAGAGTTCCGCCGAACCCTGCTTCGGCATCGGCAACGATGGGAGCCATCCAGTACACGCCGTTCTTCCCGTTCATGTGGTGGATCTGATCGGCGCGCATCAGCGCATTGTTAATTCGCCGAATCACGTTAGGAACGCTGTCCGCGGGATAAAGGCTCTGATCGGGATACATGTGGCCGGAGTCGTTCGCGTCGGCCGCGACCTGCCACCCGCTGAGATAAATTGCCTTTAGTCCAGCCTGCACTTGCTGGACAGCCTGATTTCCGGTAAGCGCACCGAGCGCCGGAACGTAGTCTTCATGCCGGAGCAGATACCACAACCGCTCCGCGCCCAAGCGGGCCCATGTGTGTTCCACGTGGATGGAACCCCGCAGCTTCGCTACCTGCTGGCTGGTGTAAGGGCGCTTGGTTCCGAGCCAGCGCGGATTGCCGTGCCATTCTTTGGTCATTTCTGCGGTGCTTTGTGGAAACATATACGTGCTCCTCCGAACCGTTTCGTTCTGGAGCCAGTAGATGGCAGCGGCACGCCCGGCGACAAACGGGGTCGTCCGTGCTGTCCAGGTAGTCCGTTTCGGACTAGTATGCGGAGGTGCTGGAGTCCATCCCATTAACATGCAGGTATGACGACCATGACAGTTCTCCCCAATGCCGTTGAAACCGAAATCCTCACGCCGGAAGCCAGCCAATTCCTACACAAAATAGCCCGTGAATTCCAGCCGCGGCGCGAAATGCTGCTGGCAGCACGTCGTATGCGCCAACAGCGGATTGATGCCGGAGAGCTGCCTGATTTTCTGCCGGAGACGACAGCGATTCGCGAGCGGGAATGGCGGGTGGCACTGATCCCGCGGGACCTCATGGATCGACGCGTCGAGATCACCGGGCCAGTCGATCGCAAGATGATCATCAATGCGCTGAATTCCGGGGCCAGCGTCTTCATGGCTGACTTTGAGGACTCGAATTCGCCGACCTGGCAAAACAATCTCGAGGGCCAGGCGAACCTGCGCGATGCAATCCGACGCACGATCACGTATACGAGCCCAGAGGGCAAGCAGTACCGGCTGAATCCGAGCGTCGCAACGTTGATGGTCCGGCCGCGGGGCTGGCATTTGGAGGAACGGCATTTCACCGTCGATGGCACACCGATCTCCGCATCGCTGTTTGATTTCGGCCTTTTCTTTTTCCACAATGCGCAGGCGTTGATCGACAGCGGGACTGGTCCTTACTTTTACTTGCCCAAGCTGGAGAGCCATCTTGAGGCGCGTTTGTGGAACGACGTCTTCTGCTTTGCGCAAGACGAACTGGGAATCCCGCGCGGCACTATTCGGGCCACAGTCCTGATCGAGACGATCCTCGCCGCCTTCGAAATGGACGAGATTCTGTACGAATTGCGGGAGCATTCTGCCGGCTTGAACTGCGGCCGCTGGGATTACATTTTTAGCTTTATCAAGAAGTTCCGGAACCGCCCAGACTTTGTTTTGCCGGACCGGTCCACGGTCACCATGGAGAGACACTTTCTCAAGTCCTACGTGGACCTGCTGATTCGGACTTGTCACCGTCGCGGGATTCATGCGATGGGAGGAATGGCGGCCCAGATCCCGATCAAGAATGATCCTGAAGCAAATGACAGGGCGATCGAGAAAGTGCGCCAGGACAAGTTGCGCGAGGTGAAGGCAGG
>Ga0068856_100003089_pt1 | contig 16992 bp, 12 predicted proteins | sample KBSCornC62_FD_66595 | JGI IMG/M metagenome (GOLD analysis project Ga0068856, IMG submission 66595) | Corn rhizosphere microbial communities from Kellogg Biological Station, Michigan, USA - KBS Corn C6-2 | ecosystem: Host-associated > Plants > Roots > Rhizosphere > Soil ...
GAAATAAAAAGAGTCTTGGCACCGAGCCGGAAGGCCTTGCCTTTGTAAGCCACTTCCCGGCCTTCATACGAATAGGGCACGGACTCCGCGCCCTGATACTCATCGACGGGAATCAGCGGATAGCCGCTCACCTCGGTGTGAACCCATTTGGAATAGGTGGCGCCGCCGTTGGTGAACAAGCGGCCTTCGTGCATAAACACGCTGACTTTTGGGAACGAACTGGCAGAATAGGCGGCGGCGATGTCGCCTTCGGGCACGCGCCACAAACCCATTGAGAACCGCCGCCAGTGGGTGACGATTCGCTCCAACGGCGGAGCCACTGCGTCTGATGTTGTTGCATTCATAACCTTTGATGGTTTCATTGTTTTCCGGTCGCGCAGCGACAGGTGTGCGCGATGAAAACCTAGAGGCAAGGCGTTGGGGTTGGCGGAAAGGTCAAGGAGGAACGGAAGCCACGACCCGTAGTATCCTTGACCTTTCCGCCAACCCCATAAAATCGCCGCCGGTTTTATCGCGCTGTGCAGGCGACTCCCGTCTAGGGCATGATTGATTTCTGGAAGTGAAATCCAATAGTTTGAAAATCCTGATTATCACTGGTTGCCGCCGCTTCGGTTGGAATGTTGGCGACGGGGAGCGGAGCGCCCGAAGTGGAGCGAATGGCGGAACAAAGGAACAGAGGAGCGCCCTAGCCAACATTCCAACGGAAGCACCACGTCAATGCGTTGATCATCCGTGATGGCCGTCCGTGACGAGCGCGGGCTTTTGCGCAGGAAAACGGGCGCGGTCGGGAGGAGGATGGGGCGACCGGCAGGCCTGTGAAACGGAGCAAAGCCCGCGTTGGTCACGGCGGGTTATCAAAGCGCCACTTGTGGCTATCTGGTTGACTTTATAGCCTCAATGCGTCATATATGGCGCGTTATGAAGATAACCAAACAGGCGACCGATGCGGCTGTGCTGGCCGAATTGGGCGGGAGATTGACCCGGATTCGTTTGGAGCGAAACCTCACACAAGCCCAACTGGCGGAACAGGCCGGTGTCTCGAAACGCACGGTGCAACGGCTGGAGGCAGGGGAGGTGGCAACGCAGTTGTCCGGCTTCATCCGCGTGTGCCGTGTGCTTGATGTGATCGAGCGGTTTGATCTGCTCATCCCGGAACCTGTGCCCAGCCCGGTCGAACAATTGAAATTGGCCGGTCGGAAACGTCAGCGCGCTTCCACCACCAAGGCAGCCAAACCTTCCGTCAAAAAGTGGCAATGGGGGGATAAATCATGACGCTGGCCGAAGTCCAACTTTGGGGACGAACCATTGGTGCGGTTTCGCTGGAGGACGGAGATAAATTCGCAGCGTTCCAATTTGACCCGGCCTTCGCGCAAAGCGGTATTGAAATTTCGCCCATCGCCATGCCATTGAGCGACCGGGTGTATGTTTTCCCGGAACTGCCCGAAAAGACATTTCACGGTTTGCCCGGCCTGTTGGCCGACTCGTTGCCGGACCGGTTCGGCAACGCGCTGATTGATGCGTGGCTGGCGACCCAGGGCCGGACACCCGGCAGTTTCAACGCGGTGGAGCGGCTTTGTTATACCGGTGCGCGCGGCATGGGTGCGCTGGAGTTCGCGCCGGCCATCGGGCCGAAGCCGCAGTCGGCGAAGAAAATTGAGATTGATGCGTTGGTCAAACTGGCGTCGGAAGTTTTAACCCATCGCCGGACTCTGAAAACCACGTTTGCCAGCGAGAACCGAAAAAATGCGTTGAACGACATCCTGCGGGTCGGCACCTCCGCCGGCGGCGCACGGGCAAAGGCGGTCATTGCCTGGAACCGCGAGACCCACGAAGTCCGTTCGGGGCAGATTGCGGCTGGAAAAGGATTCGATTACTGGCTGCTGAAGTTTGACGGTGTCACCGGCAACAAGGACAAGGAACTGGAAGATCCCAAGGGCTATGGTGCGATTGAATACGCGTATTACTTGATGGCGAAGGCGGCGGGCGTGACCATGAGCGAGTGTCGTTTGCTGGAAGAAGGCGGGCGGCGGCATTTCATGACCCGACGCTTCGACCGGCTTGAAGGTGGCGAGAAATTGCACATGCAATCGTTGTGCGCGCTGGCCCATTTTGATTTCAATCACGCTGGCGCATACTCATACGAGCAGGCATTGCTGACCATCCGCCAACTGAACCTGCCGATGCAGGCGGTGGAGGAACAGTTCCGCCGGATGGCGTTCAACATCATCGCCCGCAACCAAGACGATCACGTCAAAAACATCGCCTTCCTGATGGACAAAGCCGGCCACTGGTCGCTGGCACCGGCCTTCGATGTGACCTACAGTTACAACCCGTCCGGCGATTGGACAGCGACGCATCAGATGGCGATGAACGGCAAACGCGATGGATTTACGCTGGGCGATTTTCGCGTCTGTGCCAAAAACGCAATGATGAAACGTGGACGCGCCGAAGCAATCATTGAGGAGGTTCGTGCCGCCGTTTCAAAATGGCCGGATTATGCAGAGCAGGCGCAGGTGGCGAACAACTGGAGCAAGCAGATTGAAAAGAATCTCCGGCTGGATTTAACGAAGATGTAAATTGCTAGGTGCAACCTCGTAAAACAGACATCAATTCAGGAAAACCCATCAGCTCTTGGTATCGCAACGGGTTCAACGCTTGGGTTAAAGCTGATCCGTGGTGCTTTGCAAATCCGGGCAATCAATTTGCAACAACGGTTAGTCTGGCGATAAACATTTGAAGCCCGCTTTTCAACCATCTGGTGACGAGGACATGGACGGTTTCAATTTAATTCTCTGATAAACAAGGATTCTTGTTCCAAGCCACCGTTTGATTCTTCAATCATTTGCACAACGCGTCTCACGGATGGATGTTTCGATTGGCGAAGTTCGACCAACATCCGTTGATTCTTCGAGTCTGCAAGCAGGGTGGCTTTGGAATGGCTGCGGAACAAACTTGGTAATGTGTCAGGCAGATGAAGTGTCACTGCATCGCCGAGTTGTTCATATAGCCGTAAAAATTCCGTGAGTCCGAGCGGGTCGTAATCGGGGAGATGCAAGGTTTTTAACCCATGCCGAGAATTGGATTTCAGCCATGAAACCAGACGGTTGGAACTGCATCCGCCCGCGTAAATGGCGAGGGCAGGTTCAATTTTCAACCTTTCAAATTCGTGGAAAACCGCCGGGTTTTCAATGAGGGCGCAGGTGCCAATCAAGGTAAACGGGGTTTGATCGGTCAAAGTAAAGGCGAACACTCCGTTTTGCCGGGTCGCATTGGTTGTTTCAACAAGTTGCCCATTCTGTAGTAATCCGCCATCACTGGTGGTTCGCAGGCAAACAATTTCCGGGAGATTGCTGGGGATTGCCTTGGAATCACGGAACTGTGCCACGGCATGAATCCGACTGGAAGTGATGCCTTCACCGGTTTGGGTTTCTGGAAAGTGTTGGCGAAACCAACGTTCAAGTCCTAGCAGGTTTGCAACCGCCAGCCTCTGTCCACCGGCCGCCTTTTTCCAGTGGACAATGCCTGTGTCAAATAATGGCTGTAATGCTTCAAGCAAAGACCGGCTGCATACGGAACGCGGCAGCATTCCGTCCTGGAGCAGGCGGCGGCAGGCAGTTAAATGTTTGGGTTGAACGGGCACGATTATTTCGCGGAGGTTTCCGTCTTTGGTTTCAGGATCAAGCACTGGTCATCGGTGAGCAGGACACGTCCGCGTTTGTTTGGCTCAAGAAAATAACAGATGTCCACCTCGCCTACGGCGATCGGCGCAGCCGTGATGGCAATGAAACCGAGTTTTTTGGCGGTTTGAATGATGGCCCGCTGGTTGGCCGGGTCGAGCGCGCCAATTTCATCCAGAAAAAACGGAATGGTCACATCGTCCTTGTGCAACAGGCTTTTCAAGACGAGAAGATTAAACAGCACCTTAATGGTGATGGTGGTGCCGTCAGATTCGACCTGATGGAAGTCAGCGTATTTTTTTGTTTTGCCATCCGCCGTCGTCACCGCGACCCCCAGCGTGAACAGGTCCGCAATTCTGGTGATGGGGTTTTTATCCATTTGAGCCCGCACGCGTTCAAGAATCTTGTCCAAGGGAGCGGTATCATCCAGCAGGTTAAGTTCATCAATATTGGCGAGCCGTTCAATCAATGAGATTTCATCCGTCTGGCGTTCCACGATGAGTTTGACGGCTTTCAAGTCGGAAACATGAATCTGACCGAGCGCCCGGTTAAGCTTATCCTTGGCACTCTCAATCAAGTGCAGGTCATTCAAGACTTCTTGAAAACGGCTTTTCAGACCATGGATATGGCCATTCCAGCGGAGTTGCAAAGCCTCCTCCCGTTTAGGCAACGCGTCCAATTCCTGTTCAAAATTGCGAACGGTCTCGGCCTCGTCATTGCTTTTGTAGCGGTCTGCAAACACTCCGAGTTTGCTGAAGATGCTATCAAATTTATTGGCGAGGTCCGACTCGCGTTTATGCTCGCTGAGATAGAACGAGACCGCGCTATCAAAATCATCGGGGATTTCGGCGTCGGCACGCGGGGCGGCATTGAATATTGCGATTTTCTTCTGACATTCTTCGTAGCGCTCCAACACGGCCCGCCGTTGTTTTCCGGTTTCCTCTTTTTTGGCATTAAGCTTCGTGAGTTGATCGCGATCCGTTTCAAGATTATTTTCCAGTCCAGTGATTGTTTTTGTCAGCGCGGCGATCAAATTATCAAAGGATTCGACCGCCTCACGCCATTCTTGTTCTTTGGCCAGATCCAACTGGAACTGCCGGTAAGCAGCCAGCTTGTCGGCCTGTGCCAGCTTCTGCGCTTTCAGTGATTCGATACTCGCGGCCGTTTCGTCACGTTTCGTCACCGCTTCCAACAGGGCGGTGAGTCGTTTTACCTCGTTGCCATCGCGCTCAAGTTGCTTTTCCAAAGCATCAACATTTTGGAACTTGGAAAGGGCATCACCAGACGGACCAAGTTTGATGGTCATGGAATCATCTTGATAAACACCGTCGTTGATCCGCGACACGAGATCGCGCAATCGTGCAATCACTTCCTTGGAATTTGACAGGGTAATGCCGCCGCGCCCCACGGCCAGACCAAGCAGGTCGGGATTCAGGATTCCAAACAGGCGCGCGATTTCATCGTCGGTGAACTGTTGCTCGCGCAGGGCGGTGACAACCAGCCGGCTGAAATGTTGGATTGACTTGGCGGTTGCCTCTGCCCGATTTTCCGCCGTTGTGAGCTGGCTGCGGATAGATTCCACCGTCTCGGTTGAAGCTTCCTGCTGGCGATTGATCAAGTCGTTCAGCTGGCGTTCAAGATTTGCCAGCGCCAGGTCTTCCAGCTGCTCGGCAAAAGCGGCATAGACTTTTTTGCTCGTTTCAAGTTCCTTGATTTTAGCTTCGACGGGAGATTTCTGGCGGATGAAGTTTTTTTCTTCGGCGCGTTTCGATTCGAGCGTGCCCTTGGTTGTCTTAAAGGTTTCAGATACGGAACTGATCTGACCGTCCAAGTCCTCGATTTCCTGCGTGTGGGCTTCGTCAAATTTTTGTTTGCGCGCCTTCAAATCCTGCCAGCGATAATTGAGTTGTCCCCAAAGCACCCGCCGGTCGTTGAACAATTGAATGATCTGCTGCACCTCATTTTGATGAGATTTGAACTGCTTGAACTCGATGCGTTCCCGGCTGAGTTGCTCGTAGTCTTCGCCCAATATGCGGTGGGCATTTATGGCGATGTGATCGGTGGGCAGGCCCGCCAACATGAGGAGCCGCTCGCGCATCTGGCCTTGGGTGATGTTGGCGAGGTTCAGGAGGTTTTTCAACGTGTCCCGGAAATCAGAAAACCGTTCGCCATCATTCAACGCCACAATTCCCAGGCCGTTGTTGCGCGGCCCGGCACCCGAAAGCAAAACCGAACGGTATTCCGACGCTTTGTTTAACAGTTGAAATTCACGGTCAACGAGGAGCGTGCTGACTTCTTTAGGCTCGCGGATGCGGCCTTGTTCGTTCATGTAGTCTTCACGACGATAGGGTCCCAGATAAAAGAATCGTTCCGGGCCAGCTCCGGATGTTTTGCTCGCTCCGCGCCAGCCAATGACCACAGTTCCCCGCAAGGTTCGGCATTCAAAAAGCACATAGCTGTGTTCACTGGTGAAATAATAGTCCAGCGTTTCATCCAAAGAATAGGACCCGAACGCCATCCGCGACCGCTCATCAATGTAAAGAAACTGAAGGGTGTTGATGAGGGTGGTTTTCCCGGAATTATTTCGCCCGACGATCTGAATCGCGCCGTTAAGGTCCACCTCGCCGTATTCGTATTTGCCGGCGTTGATGAGAATGATTTTGGTTGGCCCGTTACGCATGGGATTCGTCCTCGCTTTCAGTTGCCCGTGTCACGTCTTCGTCAAGGAGGGGATTCGCCTCACTAGCGTTTTTGCCCGACTGTTGTGCCAAGTCCAGGCACTTTTCCAACAGCCGATGAAACGGCCGTAGAAATCGGAATTCGTCTTCCGCTATCCACTTTGCCCAGCCGACATTTTTCAAATGGTTGACAACTTCCCGCAAGTGACCGTGATCCAAAATTCCAACCTGCTCAAGCCTTGCCCGGTAGCTGTCCAAGGTAAAATGGGGCAGCGACCGGAGGGTGAAACTTTCCGCAAAAAGTGTTGGCTCGACCGGAAGCCCTTTGTTGGCGATGTGATCAATCAAGATGAATGAAAATACGGCGATTTTGGCCAGACGCGGAGAATTGTTGTCGTCCGCCTCCGGTTCAAAATAATAAAAGTCGTGCTCGTGTTTTCGCAGGGTGAAACCAAGTCCCAAGAAATAATCGGCGTAGTCATCGTAGCGATCGCCGTTTAGGGCGGCGTAGATAACATCATCTTCGGGCGAGATGTGGTAGCCATTCTTGAGTTTTTCAAAAATTTCCCGGAGATAAGGGGGGTGGTTCATTTTTTGGCTGCCTCCAAGCGGACTGGATGTGAGCGAATTTGGTGACGTGGTGTTTCGTAGGCGGTGACCACTTCGTCAGTGAACCGGGCACGAAAATTTTCATGGAAAAACAGCAGAGAAAATCCGGCCAGAAGCCGTTCGGTATCGGATTGGGGATAGCGGGCCGTCAACCAACCGAGCAAATCATTGATCGGCAGTTCCGAGGCGATTTCATTCGGCAACGCTTCAATCCAGCGGGTATGTTCCAGGGCGGTGGATTTTTCTTTGCCTTGGTTCAGTTCGATGGTGGGAGCCGGGGCTGGCGGATTGTTTAGGACTCGTTCAATCGCCCGAGTAATCGCCTTGTCACTGAAAGCGGCCTGCTGGCGAAGCGTGAAAACGCCGACCGCGGCCCGCTGCATCCAGTCTTCTAGGCTTTCCTGACGAAGCCGGTCAAGCGCCCAAGCCGCCCCGGTGGCGAGGTTGCTGGAGCGGGCTAGCGATTGATACAGGGGGGCAATTTCCTTCCCCGATTGGTCAAACACATTCAGCGCATGCCGGCGGGCGAGCCGGATCAAACGCAGATTGCGTTCGGCCGCACCGATGGAGATCATTAGCGAGTTTCTGCTCGCACTTTCCAATACTTCCTCGACTTCGGTGAAAGTGGCCTGCATCGGCCCGTTCACCCGGATCACGTCAAGCATCGGTCCGATGTATTGCTGCATCCACCAGACGATGCGCTGGTATTTTTCAAGAACCGACGCAGGTCTTTTGTCCACCTTGTATCGGGTCACTTCGCCGAGCACGCTGACGTGGGTTGCGGAAACATCCTCATGCAGTCGCCGCAGTGTCTGAGTGATGTCGGCCAGCGCCAGTTCGGCCAGCGTCGGGTTTTCGGTGGTCACGGATGTGCGCAGTTTTTGGGCGAGTTTTTGCAGTTCCTTGATGTAGCCCTGGACTGTTTCTGATGACGCTGGTTTGGCTTCTTCCAGGAGGTAGCGAAGAATTCCCCGCACCGGTTCGGCCATTAAAAAATATTGTTGCGACTGGTCTGCGGATACGAGGATGCGCAGGTCTTTGAGCCGTTTGGTTATGAATGCCGGCTGTTCATCGTCTTCCACCGTGTGGGTTTTTACGAGGTTGGCGATTTCGGCTTCGGAAAGATCTGTTCCATTGGCACGCTGCTCCAATTCACGAAGCAAGGTCACATGCTTTGCGCAAAACTGGAAAAATTCTTTTGGCGGAACAATCACAAATTTCCCTGTTATCAGCTTCCGGGCAAAATGTTAACTCTTCAGATGGAATAAATACAGTTCAAGCCTGCGATTTGTGATGGTCTGACGGCTTTGCCATTCAAGATTTTTAACAATCACCGCCAACGTTCCACGTGGCAGCGAATAGCTGAAACTATCAAGTTAAACACGTATCTTATCAGCCGATCAGCTAGATTGTAATACATGTTTCAAACCATTGGTCGGGGTTTTTAGTCTATTTCATTCAAACCATTCGAGGCTGGCTTTAACTTTTCCACTTTAGCTTTTTCATAACACCAGTCCGGAACTGGAGGGAATTTTTTTGGTATTTCTTCCAAACGTTGCATTAAGCGTTCATATTCCAGAATCGCAGCCTGGCGTTGATCGGGGCCAGCTTCTGCAAAATGTAACTGAAAAGTTCCGAAGCGTCTTTGGATAACGCGATAACTTTCCCCAGCCTCCTTGTGTTTTTGCGCCGTGTCAGCAAATTTCAATGACGTCTGAAGCGAAGCAAGCACGGTTCCTGCAAGTGAAAATAGTCCTGCAGCAATTTTCCACTTGGGATCGGGGTTTTCATTTAGGGTCGCAAAAATTGTTGTGCCAACCACGGCAGTGATGACGATGACAGGAACGCCGAAGATGCGGTTTAGTGCAGAATAGCGATTTGCCGCAATATAATGAGCGCGCGCAACGTCGTGATAAGTTTTTTGGTAGTTTTTGGCCCTGGTTAAGATGTCATTCATATCCATGCGCGATTGTTGCCTTAGATGTTTCCGGCTTTTACGAGTTTGCAAAATAAATTTAGCAAAGTCATTTCCTCAATCGTGTTTGCTTCGTTCATCGCGATGCGTGGATCTGCTACAATTATTGCCATGCATTGGGCGCGAGAGATGGCAACGTTGACACGGTTTCGGTCGAGGATGAAGCCAAGCCCGCGAGAGCCGTATTCGCCATAACTGGAGCAAAGCGAGAGAATGCAAACCGGGGCTTCTTGTCCCTGAAACTTGTCCACGCTACCGGCGCGAGCGGCGTCGGGAAGCGCTGCCTGGAGCGAGCGGACTTGGGCGTTGTATGGTGCGATGAATAGAAAATCATTCAGTGCGAGCGCCCGCGTCTTATTGTCTTTGTCGGTATACTGCCGGCCCAAAAGCTCTTTGAAGATGGCGCAGACGCGTCCGACCTCCTCGTCGCTCTGTTGAATGTCGCCGTCGTGCTCGATGCCGCTGAAAACAATCCCGCTTTCAACGGTGATGATCCCTTTGGCGTCAGCAGGAACAGCAATTTTTTGACGAGCGCAGTCGCCAAAGGCATTGAGGCGTCCCTCATAAATGCTCTCGGAGATGAAGCGACAAACCGACGGGTGCATACGACGGGACTCGCCAAGAAAAAGTCCGTAGTCGGGCGGGACAACGGCATGAAGCACAGGGGCATCTGGCCGACTGGCCTTCGTGTCCTTGAGAGTGTATTGCAGCGCGGAAAGCCCGGCATCACCCGGATGCGAGCCTTGCACTGGCTGCTCCAATTGCATTTGATCGCCAAGAAGAACGAGGTTCTTTGCACACCGGGCCATCGCGGTAGCGTTGGCCAGTGAGACCTGTCCGGCTTCGTCGATAAAGAGAAAATCGAGCGCGCCTTCCCATTCCGGGCGCGTGAAAAGCCAGGCCGTTCCGCCAACGATGCCGTTGGAATAGGCGGCGAAGGCAGCTGAAGTGGTTTCGATGTAACGCAGATTGAGATTCTCGGTAAAAACTGGCCCGGTCGCTTCACCGCCAACCTTGATTCCCGACAGGTGCTGCCCTCTTTCGCGAGCGGCATTGCCGCAAGCGATGAGCAAGTTGACCACGGCCTTGTGACTGTTCGAGGCAACGCCGACTTTCTTGCCAGCAGCAAGCAGTGAAGCGATCACTCGTGATGCGGTGTAGGACTTTCCAGTGCCGGGTGGCCCTTGAACCACAAGGCAGCCGCCATTCATCGCGCCGGACACACGAATTGCGGCCTCGACGGATGTTTCGCCGGCGTTTTGCAGCGGTATGGCTGGTGTCACCCGATTCAACAGCGCACCGACCGGGGCGTGAAGTTGTCCGGTAAGCTGCTTCGCGGCGACTTCGGCCAACGCGAGCTGAATGGATTGGGCCGGGACGTATTCGTAGGGCAGCAACGAACCTTGCTGCGGGAATACTCCGCCAAATTTCTCGCCCAACCCCTTCTTGCCAATCTTGAGCGCAAGTGTGCCCGCAGACGCATCCAACTCAACGAGCTTGAGCTTGGCCTCCAGATTGAAGCTGAACATCACGTCGGTTTTGTCACCGGCGGCCAGCTTGCATTCTTGCGCCGGGTCGAATGTGTAGCTCTGGATGAGCGATTGCTTTTCAGCCACTGGAGCGCCAACCGCTTGAATCCCTTCAATGCAACCGGGGTCATCGCGAAGCTCCTCTGCGGTAGCTTCCGCGCGGTCAAACATTCGCCACCACATGGGCTTTTCTTCACGGCGATGGAAATCGATCAAGTCAGCAAGGACGATTGAAGTTTCGTCTGCTTGCTGGCGAAGCTTTGCACCAGCGTCGAGGCGCGCAACAACGTCGGGCGGCAACACCGGCGGCACTGCTGGGGCTGCGGCTGAAATTCTGCGAGCGGCGGGGATTTTGTTTTCGGCTGCAACCTTCCTCAACCAGATCAACAATTCCGCCGTGGATTTGCAGTCGTCCTCATTGTAATCGCGGATGCCTTTGAGGATGGGACTATTTGCCCAATCTCCCGGCTGCTTGCTCTCAATCCAGCGCGCATACTGCACAATGGAATCAACCGCAGTGGCGACATCTGTGGCGCGCTTGGGGCGGTAGAGGCGCTCGACCTTTTTGATGGAGTAGCTGTCCTCGCCAATGCGCAGGCCGTGGCCGACGATTTGGTAGAGGTCAATGAAGACATCGTGGCGAAGCAACTCATCAACCTGGTCCTGCCGGGTATCGTGGCGCGTGCTCAAACGGCGAACAGCACTCACCTCGTAGGCGGCATAATGATAAATGTGCATGCCGGGATTTTTCTTCCACCGGTCATGAACCCAGTCCACGAAGCCTTCAAATGCGACTTTTTCGGCATCACGGTCATGTGCCCACCAGTCATTGAAAGCAAATTCCCCCGTTTCTCCGGTCAGTGTGCTTGCCCCGAAAAGATATTCCAGCCCGCCAGAAACCAGCGGGTAGCCTTCCATGTCGAAGAAAACATCTGCCGGATGGTCAGGCGGCAATGCCGCAAGCCCCAAGGGTTCGCCATTGGGGCCAGTGAAGGGGAGAATTTCAAAACGGGGCGGAGCGTCGGCTTGTTTGCTTCGATCAGTGCGCGTTAGGCACTGGAGGCGCGCTTGCGCGACAAGCTTTTCCAAAGAATCATTGGTAAGTTTATGAATGCCTTTGCCGGAAGCGTTGGCGAGTTCGACGACGGTTTTGATGCCAGCCCCTTTCAGTTTCTTGATTTGGCCGACACTGATTCCTGCTACTTGGACCAGATGGTCTGCTTTTGCGAAAAACTCCTCCGCGTGGGAAGTCCAACAACGATGCTCGGCTCTTGGTAGCGGCTCCGGGCGATCTGCCAAGCTCCCAGTGAACCCGTCCTGCATCGCAAGGAAACTGGTTTTTATGCGCAGGTAGTAGTGAAAGAAATTCTCCACGCTAAATTCAACGCGTTCCTTGTCGCCGAGAATAATCCCGAATTTCTTGGGTAGCTTTCCCCCAAGAAGAGGGGCGAGCATTTCGGAGTAGCAACAAAGCTGAACGGCGTAATATGGCTTGGGTGAGCGAGCGAGCTTCGTATCCCACACCTGATACAGCCCGACTTCGTCCAACGTGAGGAAGTCCGAGTAGCCCGCGAATTGGCCATGCTGCAAAGCGCCTTGATAAATGATCGGTGACTTGGATTCGATGGCGGCGGATGTCTTAACTACAGCTTCGGAAAAATTGTTCTTAGGAATTTCTACAAGATGAGGAGTTGCCAGTTTGAGTTCATCCAGCACGACGCGTTCGTGCTGGTCACCAGTTTGAGCGACGAGTATTTGATCCTCGGTTTCTTTGTCTGGCTGCAACGAGCCGGGGTTCTCCAGGTTGTATCGATCCATCCACGAAGCAAATGGCGAGGCGAGGTAGCGAACGAGGTCCGTTGGGGAGAAGATTAGTTGGCCGTCGTGCTTTTTCATTGTGAGATAACAGGCAGGTTACTGTTCACCCTAGGTTGACTGACTGACGAAAGATTGCGTGTCCTTCCAAAGTATAGCAAGGGTTTTTCAAATGCCTCAATCGAAGCGGATTGAGATGGGGATTTTGTTGCCAAATGCGAAGTCATAGATGGTTCCTAATTACGGTCATTGCGTGTGGCTGGATCAAGGACTTCGGGTATAGGCAAGCTGTGAGCCGCTGATTTACCCCGCCATTTGCCGGTTAGAAGCCAGAGTTCAAAGAAGACCAACCATTCTGCTGTCCACGGGATAATGGTTTCGTGCAAGTGCCAGTTCTTCTGCCACGGTTGTTCGCGCCAGTCGTAAAGGCAGAGCGTGTCGTTGTGATACATGTGCGTGCCTCGTGTAAACTTGATCTTTGGGTCAATCACCCAAACCTCGGGCGAAGCCCAAGGCGCGTAGCGAATTTCGACGCGATAACTGCGGCTATGTTCAGTCGGTTGGATGCGACCGCGACACGTCAGTTCGAGTCCGCTGATGCGCGAGTTCAGGAATGGGAATTTCTCCCTGAGCAGTGCTTGTTCGGTGACAACCTTGCGATACTTGTCAGCCTTGTTCGTTGGAATCATCACCATAGAATTTGTGTGCCAGATTCGGCACACCCATGCCAGCCAGTGCCGGGACGATTACTCCAGCTTTATCTGTCGATGCGAGACCGGCATTCACAAGGGCGGCCTTGCTGAATAAGGCGTGAGCCTTGGCGGAATCTTTGTCGTAAGCTTCAAAGAATTCCTCGCTTTGGAATACCCAATCCCAAGCCTCACGCGCTTGTTGCCTCGTGCAATCGGAACGGTGGAGAACCAGCAGCTTGTCGAGCGCTTCACCTACGCGAGTTTGCAACTCGACCATGTTCGCGTCGTTCGCGGATTTGGTCAGTTTGTCCTTGGGTGACTTGGTCTGTGCACGATTTTCGACTTCCAGACTTGTCGCCAGCCGGGCTTTGAGTTTGGAAAGCAACCAGTAAAACGCTTCGTCGTCGCGCTCGTAGTAGCTGGGGGCGCATTCCTCAACCAGCATCATCAGCTTGAGACCGTTCGGCATGTCCCAATCTTCACCGCGACTCCGGGCAAACCGTTTCATCAGGCGAATCATCACGCGCAGTTGCGAGCCTGCTCCGTCTCGTTGTTTGTTCAACGTTTCAACCCGGTCAATGAACCAACGATTGATTTCCGTCGGGTCAGACGCGGCGAACCCAGCTGCGCCGGCCAGTTCCTGCCGCTCCTTGTCGGTGTCGGCGTCGAGCTTCCGGTAGCACGGAATATCAACGTGATGCCCTTCCGCGTAGAAGACGCGCACGCAGTTGTTGTGAATCTCCGGCTGCTTGTTGAAGTTCGGGTCTTTGACCGCGTCGCGCACCATCTCCTGCGTCTCGCGAGCCGTGAACGCCGTGCCGTCCTTCTTCTTTAAGTCGTCCTTGTGAAACCACACGCCGTCATCAATGTCGTAGGCGTTGTTTTCCTCCTGCACCGTCGTGCCGATGGCCATTGAACCCTGTGGAATAAAATGGTCGTCGTTAAGGCGGATGCCGTCGGGACGATTCCGCTTGAGGCGGGTGCGGTTCGCTTCGCGCTGGTCGCGCAACTTGTCCTTCACTGCCTGCGGTAAGTTTACGCAGTCAGTTTCGTAGGCTTGGACTTGTTCGTTGTAATTAAACATGGGTTGCTCCTTGGGTTGAAGTCGGGCTGGCAAGTTGCGATGCGTAGGCATTCCAGCAAATCGCGGGCACAGTGCCGAGGGACTGCAATTTCTGGAGCAGACGAAAGAGGAAGAACACCAGTGCGTTCTTGCCGGGCAAAATCGTGTGTTTCACTGCGGGATCAAAAGTGTCAAATGACGCATGGCTGAGTGCCAGCACGCAATCCAGACGACGCTCCTTCTTGAGCGCCGCGTGATGACCGAGGAATTTAGATCCAAAACCGTCGGCCCATTCGATGTTCGGGGCGATGAGTCCGGCGGTGATTTCAAAGAGAGGTTTTGGGGGATATGTGCCTCCTGCGTGCGGAATCGGAATCGAGGTTCGCTTCAATCGTCGGACGGACGCCGCCTTCTTTCCCGCGTAATCCAGCAAGCCTTTGTTGACCGTGGGTTTGACTTCCATCACCGCGTAAACCGCCTCGGCTGTGACATACTTGTGGTCGTGCTGGTCAAGCAAGGTCGGGGTGTATTGAGGGTCGTAAATGACCACATCCATCTGGTCGCTCGTCTTGCCGTCGCTGTCGATGACGATGGCTGAATCAACAGCGTATCGTTTGGGAAGATAAGCCCGTAGCGTCGTGATGAAATGGCGTTCGGTGACATCGCCACGTTTGCCCTGATGGGTGATGCTTTTCTCCGCCAACACCAACTTCTGAAGTAACGCGAGCTGCTCATGGTAAAATGCTTCTTGGAGAAATTTCTTTCCCTGCGTCTCGGAAACCCGCTTCGCGCCCGCTAATGTAGTGGTCTTCTTGTTCATTTAATTGCGATCAGGATTATTCGACGAGCCAACACAAGCACCTGTTACCGCTCCGACAATCAGCCCAATAGGGCCAGCGATCACTCCACCTGCAAAGCCGCCTGCAATTGCCCCGGCAAACCCATTATCGAACCTTGCTTGTTTCCGTTTCTCCGGGTTTAACGGAGCGCATTTCTTTCCATTCCAGCCACGAGCGGTGCGAGTTGTCTTGTTGCTTTTGTCGCGATTGCAAGTTACGCACGCGGCAAAAAGATTGTTGAGGTGGTCCGTGCCACCTTTCGAGCGTGGAACAGAATGCTCTACTTCCCACGCTCCGCGATCGTCGGAGCGCCCATAGTTCTTGAACGCCAGCTTGGAGTGGCACAAATGACAGTAACCGCTCGTTCGACGGTAAATTTGAGTCAATAATGTTTTATCGTATCGCATATTCTGACTGTCACCCGCCTTCACGCCGGACCACCAGCACGAGTCGGTCTGTTCAATCCAGAATTATATTTGCACGCGGTGGGCGACAAAATAAGGACAACATTTGCCGACAATTCATGTCTCAATCGTGACTTCAACCTGCCGGTCGTTTAGAATGTCTGACAATGAAAAATCCAATGAAGGAAACCCTCGCGCGGCACTCCATGTTGGCGTTTCGTCGAATGCGATCAGGGGCTGCGCTTATCAAAAAGTTTCACGACTTGCCGGAAGATATTCGGCGGGATGCACAGCATGAACGAATTGTTCAGTGGCTTGCTGTTCCGTTTTCACTTTGGCCAGTGGATGTCATTGGCTTGGCCAACTACCTCATCACCTTGGCTGAATCAGGCAAGCGACCGGGAGTTGAAGTTCAGGCGTTAGTCGAAATGTTGGGAGAACCACCAAATGTGAAAACATGCGATTCAATTTGCGCGCACGAACACGACGTCAAAGGGGGCAACTATGAATCGCTCATCAAAGCCCAACACAAATTTGACTTCAAAGAAGAACTGGTCAAAGAAAATCCCGGTTTTCGCGATGATTGGAATCGTATCAAAAGTCATTTCGATGTGAAGAAACACCAAAGTGACACCGGGGTGATTCGACGCCGTATGGTTTCCGAGCGTAATTTTCGCCCGCTCGATTGGGATTTTTGCTGGAAAACGAAAGCTGACCATTTTCTGAACGTCTTCGACGCTTTCTGCCACAAATGGACGCTCTACGGCATGGAAAATGACAAGCCTCTCCTGCAAAAATTAAGCGTCAACGTCACCCCCTATGGAACGATGATTGTCATTCCGCGCTATTGGAGTTTTGATTGCAATCGCGATTTACGATGGCAGGCAATCACGCGATTACACCGTTCGCGTCACGTTCCCAAACAAGGATTAAAACTTAGTGCGAACCAAAAGGAGCGCAGAAAACAAGCAGAAGCAGCCAAAAAATATTGGGTTGAAGCGAAACTGAATGGAATGAAAGGAGAAAAACGCGATGGCTGGGTGATGGCAAAACTCGGAATGCACCCGGATACGGATGCCAAACAATTACGCAGATTGTTAAAGATGGTTTAAGGTCACAGTGCAAATAGTTTTCGCCACAGACTGAACCATTTGGCAGTAGTGCCGTCTGCCTCAAGTGGCGGCAACGTCACCTGCCGGAATCCCCGCTCGCAGTGGACAAGCACGCACTCGTGGTCGCGGAGATTGCGGAGTTTGTGCGGCTTGATTTTGTGTTCCTCGGTTTCGTTGTAATTCACATTGCCCTTGCCGCCGCTGTGACCCCAGGAGCGTTTCACGACCCGTTTCTTGCCCAGAAAATCCGCGCTTTGCACGGCGTCCTGCTCGTCGGCGGCACGAAAAATCATCCGGTTGCGAAGATTTAACGTCAGCACTTTGGATTTGTCGTTTCCAAGCGGCGGGATGAATGAGGTGGTGGACTGCGCGGCGGCGATGATCGTTGCTCCGGCTTCGCGGATGACATCCACCACGTTGTAATCGCTCGTGCCGTCTTCGCTCGCGGTCATGAAACGCTGCGCCTCGTCCGCCCACAGGATGATGAGATTGTCATTGGCGCGTTCGGTCTTGGATTTGTCAAAGCGGCGGAGCGCATGATTGTAAAACAGCAGTTTCAAAAAGGTGTTCACATACCGGCGCTCGGTCTGGAATTTCTG